>JAESFV010000213.1_pt1 | contig 63341 bp, 62 predicted proteins | sample 9269471 | NCBI WGS metagenome assembly JAESFV01 (sample SAMN14502647, study PRJNA617108) | algae metagenome | isolation source: Symplocastrum torsivum CPER-KK1 and co-occurring heterotrophs from... | place: USA: Central Plains Experimental Range, Colorado | collected 2001-01-01
GAATGTCGAGGTCGTGGCTGGCGAGCTGGAAGCCCGCCCCCAGCGTGTCGAGCGACTGCAGCACTTTCAGCCGGCGGTCGGCCTGCGCCGTCACCTGCTTCTGCGCCGGCAGGGTGAAGATGGCATAGGCCCGGGTCTTGGAGCGACCGACCCGCCCGCGCAGCTGGTACAGCTGGGCGAGGCCGAACATGTCGGCGCGGTGGATGATCAGCGTGTTGGCGGTGGGGATGTCGAGGCCGGATTCGACGATCGTCGTTGAGAGCAGCACGTCGAACTGCCCGTCATAAAAGGCGGACATGATCTCTTCGAGCTGCGTCGCCGCCATCTGGCCATGGGCGACGGCCACCTTCACCTCCGGCACCGCCTTGTCGAGGAAGTCCTTCACCTCGGCGAGGTCCTCGATGCGCGGGCAGACATAGAAGCTCTGCCCGCCGCGATAGCGCTCGCGCAGCAGCGCCTCGCGCACGATCAAGGGATCGAACGGGGTGATGAAGCTGCGCACCGCCAGCCGGTCCACCGGCGGCGAGGCGATGATGGAAAGCTCGCGCACCCCGGTCATCGCCAGCTGCAGCGTGCGCGGAATCGGCGTGGCGGTCAGGGTCAGCACATGCACCTCGGCGCGCATCTGCTTCAGCCGCTCCTTGTGGCTGACGCCGAAATGCTGCTCCTCATCGACGATGACGAGGCCGAGGTCGCGGAACGAGATCGCCTTGCCCAGCAGCGCATGGGTGCCGACCACGATGTCGACCGTGCCGTCGGCAAGGCCCTTCTTGGTCTCGGAAAGCTCCTTGCCGGTGACGAGGCGCGAGGCCTGCCGCACCACGACAGGCAGCCCCTTGAAGCGCTCGGAAAAGGTCTTGAAATGCTGGCGCGCCAGCAGCGTGGTCGGCACCACCACCGCCACCTGCTTGCCGTTCAGCGCCACGGCGAAGGCGGCGCGCAGCGCCACCTCGGTCTTGCCGAAGCCGACATCGCCGCACACCAGCCGGTCCATCGGGTGGCCGGAGCCGAGATCGTCGAACACCGCCTCGATGGCGGCCTCCTGGTCCTCGGTCTCCTCATAGGGGAAGCGGGCACGGAACTCGTCATAGAGGCCCGGTGCCGGCACCAGCCGGGGCGCCTCCTGCGTATGGCGCTGCGCCGCGACCTTGATCAGCTCGGCCGCCATCTCGCGGATTCGGCTCTTCATCCGCGCCTTGCGCGCCTGCCAGCCGCCGCCGCCCAGCCGGTCGAGCTGCGCCTCGGTATCCTCCGAGCCATAGCGCGAGAGAAGTTCGAGGTTTTCTACCGGCAGGAAGAGCTTGGAGCCTTCCGCATAGTGGATTTCCAGGCAGTCATGCGGCGCGCCCATCGCCTCGATGGTCTTCAGCCCGATGAAGCGGCCAATGCCGTGGTCGACATGCACGACGAGGTCGCCGGCGGTCAGCGCGCCCAGTTCCGCGATCACGTCCTGCGGCCGGCGGCCCTTGCGCTTGGGCCGCACCAGCCGGTCGCCGAGAATATCCTGCTCGCCGATGATGGCGAGGGAATCGGTCTCGAACCCGTTCTCGATGCCGAGCACCGCGAGCGCGATGGTGCCCTTGGGCAGCGCCTCGGCGGCGTCGCGCGAGCCCACCGTCTGCGTGCCCTTGAGGCCGTGATCGGCCAGCACGGTGGCAAGCCGGTCGCGCGAACCATCCGACCAGGCGGCAAGGATGGTGCGCTTGGATTTCGCCAGATCGCGCAGATAGGCGGCGGCAATGTCGAACAGCGCCGCCTCCGGGTCGGCCCGCTCCGGCGCGAAGGAGCGCGCGGTGCGGCCGTCGAGGTCGATCACGTCCTTCGATTCCGGCAGCGCATAAGCGGAAATCGCGAGGTTGCGCGCGCTCTCGCGGTGGGCCTTCCACTCCTCCGCCGTGAGATAGAGGGCGTCCGGCGGCAGCGGCTTGTAGGGCACCGCCCCGCCGCCATGCTCCAGCCCGTGCCGGCGGGCGTCGTAATAATCGGCGATCTGTTCGAGCCGCGAGGCGGCGGCCTCGTCGCCCTGCGCCTCCATCACCACCGGGGCGTCGGGGGCGTAGTCGAACAGCGTGTCGAGCCCTTCATGGAACAGCGGCAGCCAGTGCTCCATGCCGGGATAGCGCCGTCCCTCGCTCACCGCCTCATAGAGCAGGTCGCCGCGCGGCGCCGCGCCGAAGGCGGCGACATAGGCCATGCGGAAGCGCTTCATCGTCTCGCTGGTGAGCTGCAATTCGCTCATCGGCACCAGGTCGAGCGCGCGCATCTGCATGGCGGTGCGCTGGGTCTCGGGGTCGAAGGAGCGGATCGATTCCAGCGTGTCGCCGAAGAAGTCGAGCCGCACCGGCAGCGGCATGCCCGGCGGGAACAGGTCGACAATGCCGCCGCGCACCGCATATTCGCCGGTGTCGCGCACGGTTGAAGTGCGCTGGAAGCCGTTGATCTCGGCCCAGCCGACCACCTCGTCGAGCGAGAGCGCATTGCCCGGCGCCGCCGAGAAGGACTGGGTGGCGATGAGGGCGCGCCTCGGCACGCGCTGCAGCGCGGCGTTGACCGTGGTCAGCACGATGGTGCCGGCCTCGCGGCCCTTCACCCGGGCGAGCCGGGCCAGCGTCGTCATCCGGCGGGCGATGATCGCGGCGTTGGGCGAGGCGCGGTCATAGGGCAGGCAGTCCCAGGCCGGGAAGGGCAGCACCTCGACACCCGGCGCGAAGAAGCCGAGCGCGCGCTCCAGCTCCGCCATCCGCTCGGTGTCGCGGCAGATGACCATCAGCGTCGGCCAGGGCGCGTCGTCCTGCGCCGCCAGAGCGCGGGCGAGATCGGCGACGACCAGCCCCTCCATGCCGGTCGGCACATTGGCGAGGGTCAGCGTCCGGCCGGGGGCCAGCCGTTTGGTCAGCGAGGCAAGGGGCGTCTTCATGTCGTCGGGGTCTTCATGGGGCGGCGGTCTTCATATCTCGGGAACGCCCTCTCCCGACAGGTGGAACTGCCGGAAGCGGTGGAAAAGCGGGGTATCGAATTCAGGCGCCGGCGGGGCGCCGCCGAGCCAGCCATAGAGGTCCGGGTCCTCGACCTCGATCAGCAGCTCGAAGGCGGCGACGTCCTCCTCGCTCAGTTCGCCGATGCAGGCATCGGCGAAGCGGCCCATCAGCAGGTCCATCTCGCGGGTGCCGCGATGCCAGGAGCGGTAGAGAATGCGGCGGCGGCGGGCATCGAGGCCCGCGCTGGAGCGCGTGGTGCCGGTCATGTCGAGACCTCGGTGGCGGGGCGCCGGAAATGCGACGCGCGGAAGGCGGTGGTTCTAGCGCGCAAGGGCGCCGCTGTCAGGTGGCTTGTCGGAATGGCTGATGCGAGACCCGACAGGACGATTGCGAAGCGCCCGCCCTTCGTCCACCTTCCCGGCATCATGCGGCCCGACATCCTCAATCCCTATTTCGCCGAGATCACCGGCCTGCCCGGCATCGGCCCGAAGCTCGCCCGGCCGTTCAATCGCCTGCTCGGGCGGGAGGACGGCGCGCGGGTGCTCGATCTTCTGCTGCACCTGCCCGCCTCCACCATCGACCGCCGGGCGCGGCCCACCCTGTCGGAGGTCGTGCCCGACACGGTGGTGACGGTGGAAATCCACGTCGACCGCCATGTCCCCACGCCCCCCGGTTCCCGCGCCCCCTATCGCGTCTATGGACACGACGCCACCGGCGACCTGACGCTCGCCTTCTTCAAGGCCGAGCGCAGCTGGATGGAGCGCCTTCTCCCGATTGGCGAGACGCGCTGGGTGTCGGGCACCGTGACGCTGTACGACGGCATGGCGCAGATGGTTCACCCCGACCGGGTGGTGGACGCCGCGGGCCTTGCCAGGCTGCCGCCGATCGAGCCGCTCTATCCGCTCGTCGAGGGGTTGGGCCAGGGTCATGTCAGGCGCGCCGTCGAGGCGGCACTGGCCCAAGTCGGCGATCTGCCGGAATGGCGGGCGGAGGCGCCTGAGATCGGCTTCCTCGCCGCGCTGCGCAAGGTGCACCAGCCGCGCGACGCGCTGGATGCCAGCCCGCTCGGCCCGGCCTGGCAGCGCCTCGCCTATGACGAATTGCTCGCCGGCCAGCTCGCCCTCGCTTTGCTGCGCGCCAGCACGGTGAAGCAGGCCGGACGGCCGAGCCTCGGCGACGGGGCGGTATCGGCGCGCATCCTGGCCGCCCTGCCCTTCTCCCTCACCGGCTCGCAGACCGAGGCGCTCAAAGCCATCCGCGCCGATCTCGGCTCGCAGGATCGCATGCTGCGGCTGCTGCAGGGCGATGTCGGCTCCGGCAAAACCGTGGTGGCGCTGCTGGCGGCCGCCACCGTCATCGAGGCCGGCCGGCAGGCGGCCTTGATGGCGCCGACCGAAATCCTCGCCCGCCAGCACATGAAGACCATCGCCCCGCTGGCGGAGAAGGCGGGGCTCACCGTCGCCCTGCTCACCGGCCGCGAGAAGGGCCGCGCCCGCGCCGAGCTTCTGGCCCGGCTCGCCGGCGGCGCGGTCGACCTCGTCATCGGCACCCATGCGCTGTTTCAGGAAGGCGTCGACTTCCACGACCTCGCGCTCGCCATCGTCGACGAGCAGCACCGCTTCGGCGTCCATCAGCGCCTCGCTTTGGCCGCCAAGGGCGAGGCGGTGGATGTGCTTGTGATGACCGCGACGCCGATCCCCCGCACGCTGGTGCTGACCTATTTCGGCGACATGGAGTCCAGCGAATTGCGGGAGAAGCCGGCCGGCCGCCAGCCCATCGACACCCGCGCCATCCCAACCGACCGCATCGACGAGATCGTCGCCCGCCTCGGCCGGGCGCTGGAGGAAGGACGGCGCGCCTATTGGATCTGCCCGCTGGTCGAGGAATCGGAGACCTCCGACCTCGCCGCCGCGCAGGCACGCTTCGGCGAATTGCAGGCGCATTTCGGTGCTCGCGTCGGCCTCGTCCATGGCAAGATGAAAGGCGCGGAGAAGGATGCGGCGATGGCCGCCTTCGCCGCCGGCGAGACCCAGCTTCTCGTCGCCACCACGGTGGTCGAGGTCGGCGTCGATGTGCCCGAGGCCAGCATCATCGTGATCGAGCACGCGGAACGTTTCGGCCTGGCGCAGCTTCACCAGCTGCGGGGCCGGGTCGGGCGCGGCTCGGAGGCTTCCACCTGCGTGCTGCTGTATCGCCGCCCGCTGGGCGAGATCGCCCGTCAGCGGCTGGAGGCGCTGCGTTCGTCCGAGGACGGGTTCTTCCTCGCCGAGCAGGATCTGAAGCTGCGTGGCGAGGGCGACGTGCTCGGCACGCGGCAGAGCGGCTTTCCCGGCTTCCGGCTGGCGCGGCTCGACGTGCATGGGGATTTGTTGGTGCAGGCGCGGGCGGAAGCACTTGCAGCAGTCCAGAACGATTCCGATCTTCAGGGCCCGCGTGGCGCGGCGCTGCGGCTGTTGCTACATGTTTTCGAGCGCGACGTGGCGGTGAAGCTGCTCAGCGCAGGCTAATGACGAGAGGTTGAGGCTCGAACGACTTGGCGATGCGGTGATGCACCCCTGCATGACGGAGCGTGAGCGGAAACTGTCTTCCCTTGCGGCACCTGTGCGCTGGGCGATGTTTGCCCTCGCCTGGGTGTGCGTCGGGCTGGGCATTGTCGGCATCATTACGCCTGTCATGCCCGGCACCGTGTTCCTCATCCTCGCCGCCTGGCTGTTCACCCGCTCCTCGCCGCGCTTCGAGCGCTGGCTGCTCACCCATCCCCGCCTCGGCCCCTCGGTGGTGGCGTGGCGGGCGAGCGGGGTGGTGCCGCGCTGGGCGCAATTCACTGCCGCCGCCAGCATGGCCGGCAGCTTCGCGCTGCTGGTGTTCATCGGCCTGCCCATTCCGGTGCTGGCGATGATAGGGGCGATCTTCGTCGGTGTGTCGGCCTATCTGCTGACCCGGCCGACCGCATGATTTCCGCCGCGCCGGCCGGCCTCATCCTTGCCGGCGGCCTGTCGCGGCGCATGGGCGGCGGCGACAAGGGCCTTCTCAAGCTCGGCGGCGAGACGATCCTCGCGCGCATCGCCGGGCGTATCGGTCCGCAGGTCTCCCCGCTCTTGCTGAACGCCAACGGCCCGGCGGAGCGGTTCGCGCTTGCCCTGCCTGTGGTGCCGGACACGCTGCCCAATAATCCCGGCCCGCTCGCCGGCATCCTCGCCGGTCTCGACCATCTCGCGCGCACGGCGCCGGGCACCCGCTTCCTGCTGACCGTGTCAGGCGATTGCCCTTTTCTCCCTCGCGACCTCGCCGCGCGGCTGGCGGCAGCCGCCGGCGAGACGGGTGCTGCCTATGCCGTCTCAGGCGGGCGGGAGCATCCGGTGGTCGGCCTGTGGCCGCTGGCCTCCCGGGACGCCCTGCGCCGCCTGCTGGTGGAAGAGGACGAGCGCCGGATGATGCGCTGGGCCCGGCACATCGGCGCCGTGGCGGTCGAATGGCCGCAGGCGCCGGTCGACCCGTTCCTGAACCTCAACACGCCTGAGGACCTCGTGGCGGCCGAGCGCCTGCTCGCCGCCTATCCCGCGCTCTGATCCGCCGGCCGCCAGGCGATGCCGGCGACGGGGGCGGCATGCTGGTCGGCGAAATCGGCGATGGCCTCGATATCGGCGAGGTCGATCACCGGGCGCGGGCAGCCGGGCACCGCCCGGTCGCAGGCGAGGCCGACAATGAACGGATCATCGGGATAGAGGAACGGCTTGCCGACCTCGACCCGGTGAATCTCGATCTTGGGGTGGCGGTCATGCTTGAAGCCTTCCACCAGCACGAGATCGACCGGCGACAGCCGCGCGACCAGTTCCGGCAGATCGGGTTCGGGAGCGCCGCGCAATTCATGCATCAGCGCCCAGCGATTGGCCGAGGAGATCAGCACCTCGCTGGCCCCGACCGTGCGGTGGGTGTGCGAATCCTTGCCCGGCTTGTCGACGTCGAAATTGTGATGGGCGTGCTTCACCGTGGAAACCCGGTGCCCGCGTGCAACCAGCACGGGAATCAGCCGCGCCAGCAGCGTGGTCTTGCCCGCGCCACTCCACCCCGCGAATCCGATCAGCCGCATGCACGCCTCCCCTGCCCGTTCCGCCACTGGCGTTGCCCGCACTTCGCGTCCCGCCGGCGGCGGCGTCAAGCCGGGAGGCGGCATCGCCCGATCACGCTTTCCGCTTGCCGGCGCCGTGCCCGCGTCCTACCCCGGCGCGGGAGGTATGCCATGGACCACGACGACACACTGCGGCTCGACCTCAAGGGATTGAAGTGCCCGCTGCCGGCGCTGCACACAAGGCGGGCGCTGGCGCGCGCCCTGCCGGGAGCGGTCATCCTGGTCGAGTGCACCGACCCGATGGCGGCGATCGACATTCCCCACCTCGCCCACCAGGACGGCCATGTACTGGAAGCGCAGGCGCAGGAGGCCGGCGTTCTCTCCTTCCGCATTCGCAGGGGCAGCGGAGGCGCGGCCGGATAGGGTCAGGCGTCCTGCCAGTCGAAGCGCAGCGGCGCCTCGCGGAAAGCGAAGCGGTCGAGATGGCGGGCGACGACGCCCTTCATCTGCTCCAGCGTCTCCGCATCGGGCGCCGTGACCGCGACCGCAAGACCGTCCGGCACCGCCTCCATCGTGGCGACCGTTCCTTCGGAAAAGGTCACGACGCCCCGCTCGGCGGTAAAGCTCACCTCCAGCCTGTGCGCCCAGTGCTTGCAGAGCTGCTGCAGATAGCGGCTGGCGTGCGCGGTCGGCACGGTGGCGCGGGTGCTGGGCATGGCGAGCCTCATCAATGGATGGCAAATCGGCGGCGAAGCTGGTTTATCTAGCGGAGCCTTTTATGCCCCGGGGTCACAGAATGAAACGGCTGCGACGCCTGCTCACCCTTCTCGCTCTCATCGCACCGATCGTCCTCCTCACCGCACTGACCGGCCACGCCAATCCGGCGCATGCGCCGCATCACGGCCAGAGCGCCGCCGCGCCCCTGCCGGCCCGCGCCGACACCCATGTCTATCTGCTGCGCGGGCTATTTGGCGTGTTTTCGCAAGGACTTGACGCGCTGGCGCAGGAGCTGGCGGCGCAGGGCTATCACGCGGAAATCTATGGCTGGGACGAGGCGCAGCAGGTCATCGCCCTGATCGAGCAGCGCGAGCGTGAAGGCCATGAGGACCCGACGATTCTGATCGGCCATTCGCTGGGCGCCAACGCCGTGATAACGATCGCTAACGCTTTGCAAACGCAGGGGATTCCGGTCGATCTCGCGGTCACATTCGATGCCACGGCGCCCGATCCGGTGCCGCAGAATGTCGCGATTCTGATCAATTTCTGGGCGGCGGACGGCTTCGGCGTGCCGGTTGAGGCGACGCCCGGCTACACGGGCGACCTTGAGAATATCGACCTCTCCGGCCAGCCCGGCATCGACCATACGAGCATCGACTCGATGGATCAGTTCCACCAGAGCGTCATTGCGCGGCTGGAAAGCCTGACCGGAAATTAAGGCGCCGGCCCTCTAAAAGGAGAGCCGGCGCAAGGGCTTACTTCAGGGCGGCGTCGACCGCGCCACGCACCCAGGCTTCCGGCGAGACCTTGGCGGCGGCAGCCTTGGCGTTGATATCGTTGAGGATGGCCGGCGGGAAAGCGACGTCGAGAATCACCGCATCGGCGCTGTCGAGCGCGTAGACGGTGCGGGTGACGCGCGACGCGAAGGTCGCGAGCTTCTCAGTCTTGGCCGCATCGCTCAGCCCGCCCTGCGCCGCAACCGAGGGGCAATAAGCCGTGATGACACCGTCGATGATGAGCCCGGAGCCGATCCCCTTGGCACGCAGCGAATCGACCGCCGCGTCCAGCGCGTCCGGCGCGTCGAGGCCATCACCGGCCGGCAGCGCCGCCTTGATGGTGGCGGCCTGCGACGCTTCGAGCGTGCTCTTGGGGCATTCGAAGGCGCCGGCCGCCAGTGCCGGCTGGGCGCCGCAGAGAGCAAGGGCGAAGGCCGTGGCCGGAATGAACTTTGCGTATGACATCTCAACACCCGCTGCTGAAAACCGCTTCAGGAACAACGCCTTTGCGCGTGGTGAGCCCGCTGGGACTCGAACCCAGGACCTCATGATTAAAAGTCACGCGCTCTAACCAGCTGAGCTACGGGCCCCCACGGGATGGGGCTTAAGGGTTTCGGTCGGCGAAGGCAAGACTCACCGGCCACTCATGCGCGCGGTTTCCAGAGACCCTCCCATGCCACGACGCCGCATAGTTGATTGCGCGGATGCAAGATCGTTCCGTCCAACATGCCGCTTCCGCAACATCACCGGCGGCCCTAGCTTCACGCCACGATTTCCGGCGGGCCGCAAGCTCCGCCACCTGAACCGAGGAGTGAGGAACATGGCGAAGGTCCTGGTACTTTATTATTCGACCTATGGTCATATCGAAGCGATGGCCGAAGCCGTTGCCCAGGGTGCCCGCGAGGCAGGCGCCGACGTGGCGGTGAAGCGGGTGCCGGAAACGGTTCCCGAGGAGATCGCCAAGGCTGGCCATTTCAAGCTCGACCAGACGGCGCCGATCGCCACTGTCGACGAGCTTAAGGACTATGACGCCATCATTTTCGGCGCCCCGACCCGCTTCGGCACGGTGGCCTCGCAGATGCGCAGCTTCATCGACCAGACTGGCGGCCTGTGGTTCACCGGTGCGCTCGTCGGCAAGGTCGGCTCGGTCTTCACCTCCTCCGCCACCCAGCACGGCGGGCAGGAATCGACCATTCTCGGCTTCCTGCCGACCCTGCTGCATCACGGCATGGTGGTGGTCGGCCTACCCTATGCCTTCCAGGGCCAGATGGGCGTGGACGAGATCAAGGGCGGCTCGCCCTATGGCGCCGCCACCATCACCGATGGCGATGGCTCGCGCATGCCTTCCGAGGTCGAACTCGCCGGCGCCCGCTTCCAGGGCAAGCATGTCGCCACCCTCGCCGGCAAACTGGCGGCGTGATCGCATAAGCAAGCGCGTGCCCGGGCCCGTCCCGGGCATGCGCTCTCATGCCGTCATCCCGGTCGAAGCGATGCGCAGAGCCGGGATCGGCCTACGGCCGTCCACGATGATGGCAGGTGAAACGGCTTCACCGCGTGGCAATGTCCCCGCGTGCCCAGCCTTCCTTTACCTCAGCCTTGAACGCCTCGAACCGCCCCTCGGCAATGGCGGCGCGGATGCCGGCCATCAGGCTTTGGTAGTAGGCGAGGTTCACCCAGGTGAGCAGCATGGAACCCAGCATCTCGTCGCAGCGCACGAGGTGATGGAGATAGGCACGGGAATAGTCGCGCGCCGCCGGGCAATCGCTTTCCTCGTCCAGCGGACGCGGATCGTCGGCGTGCCGGGCGTTCTTCAGATTGATCTTGCCGAAGCGGGTGAAGGCCTGCGCGTGGCGGCCGGCGCGGGTCGGCATCACGCAGTCGAACATGTCGACGCCGCGCGCCACGCTCTCGATCAAATCGTCCGGCGTGCCGACACCCATGAGGTAACGCGGCTTGCCCGCCGGGAGGATCGGCGTCACCACCTCCAGCATCGCCAGCATCACCGCCTGCGGCTCGCCGACGGCGAGGCCGCCGATGGAGTAGCCGGGGAAGTCGATATCGATGAGGCCGCGCGCGGATTCTGTCCGCAGTTCCGCATCGTCGCCGCCCTGAACGATGCCGAACAGCGCCCGGCCCTTCGGCTGGGACTCGAACGCCCTCTTCGAGCGCTCCGCCCAGCGCAGCGACAGGCGCAGCGCCCGCGCGATCTCATCCTGGCTGGCCGGCAGTCGTACGCACTCATCCAGCTGCATCTGGATATCGGCACCGAGCAGGCCCTGAATTTCGATCGAACGCTCCGGCGTCAGTTCGTGATAGGCGCCATCGATATGGGAGCGGAAGGTCACACCCTTCTCGCTCATCTTGCGCAGGCTCGCGAGCGACATCACCTGGAAGCCGCCGGAATCGGTGAGGATCGGGTGCGGCCAGCGCATCAGCGCGTGCAGCCCGCCAAGCCGGGCCACCCGCTCGGCACCGGGGCGCAGCATCAGATGATAAGTGTTGCCGAGCAGGATATCAGCGCCAAGATCACGCACCTGCTCGGGATACATGCCCTTCACCGTGCCGGCAGTGCCGACCGGCATGAAGGCGGGCGTGCGGATGACGCCGCGCGGGGTGACGACCTCGCCGAGGCGGGCCGCGCCGTCGGTGGCGTGCAGGCGGTAATGAAAATCGGTCTGTTCGCGAAGGTCGGGAGTGTTCATGGCCGGGCTTGTGGCAGCAAAAGGCAGGCATCGCCATAGGAATAGAAGCGGTAGCCGCTGGCGATGGCGTGAGCATAGGCACGCTTCTGGGTGTCGTGGCCGACAAAAGCGGCCACCAGCATCACCAGCGTCGAGCGCGGCAGGTGGAAATTGGTGAGCATCCCGTCGATGAAGCGGAAGCGCGTGCCGGGGGTGATGAATATCTCGGTCTCGTCGCGCCACGCGCCAAGCCGGCCATCCTGCGAGGCCGCGCTCTCGATGAGGCGTGTCGCCGTGGTGCCGACGGTCACGACCTTACCGCCGCGCGCCTTCACCGCGTTCAGCGACGCCGCCGCCTCCGGCGAGACCTCACCCCATTCGGCATGCATGCGGTGGTCTTGCGTGTCGTCGGCCTTCACCGGCAGGAAGGTGCCTGCGCCGACATGGAGCGTTACCCGATGGGTCTCGACCCCGCGCGCGGCGAGCCGCGCGATCAGCTCCGGCGTGAAATGCAGTCCGGCCGTCGGCGCGGCGACCGACCCCTCATCGGCGGCAAACATGGTCTGGTAGTCGGCGCGGTCCTGCGCGTCGTCCGCGCGCTTGGCGGCGATATAGGGCGGCAGTGGAATGTGGCCGATGGCGGCGATGGCGGAATCGAGCGCCGGGCCGGCGGCCTCGAAGCGCAGCGTCACCTCGCCGCCATCGCCCTTCGCCTCGATATGGGCGGCGAGCCGGTCCGTGCCGTCCGCCGCCGCGAATTCGATGGTGTCACCAGGTGCCAGCCGCTTGCCCGGCCGGGCCAGCGCCAGCCAGGCATCGGGGCCGAGCCTTTTGTGCAGCATGGCCTCGACCTTTACGCCCTCCCCCTGCGACGCGCTGCGCCGGCGGATGCCGTCGAGGCGGGCGGGGAAGACGCGCGTGTCGTTGACGACGAGCGCATCGCCCGGCGCCAACAGCTCGGGAAGGTCGCGTACCTGCGCGTCCGTCAGCTCAGGCACGGCACCGGGACGCACGACGAGCATACGCGCCGCGTCACGCGGCGAGACGGGTCGGAGCGCGATGCGCTCGGGCGGCAGATCGAAATCGAACAGGTCGACACGCATGCGGCTCAGCCTGAAATAGCGATCCCGGCGCGCGCGGCTGCGCGGCCGGGATAACGCCCTGTCGGGAGGACGGCGATCAGGCGGAGACGGTCGCCTTGACGATCTTGTCCGGGTTCTGCACCGGCTCGCCGCGCTTGATCTTGTCGACATTCTCCATGCCTTCGGTCACTTCGCCCCACACGGTGTACTGACCGTCGAGGAAGCCGGCATCGCCGAAGCAGATGAAGAACTGGCTGTCGCCCGAATCCGGGTGCTGGGCGCGGGCCATGGAAACGGTGCCGCGGACATGGCGGCCCTTGTTGAATTCGGCCTTCAGGTTCTTGCCCGAGCCGCCACGGCCGGTGCCGGTGGGATCGCCGGTCTGGGCCATGAAGCCCTCGATGACGCGGTGGAAGACCACGCCGTCATAGAAGCCCTGCTTGGCCAGCTCAGCGATGCGCGCGACATGGCCAGGGGCGAGGTCAGGACGGAAGCGGATGGTGACCGGCCCCTGCGTCGTTTCGAGCAGCAGCGTGGTTTCGGTGGTGTCGGTCATCGGGACTCTCCTTGCAATGGGTCGGGGATGGGGCGGCGTCACTTGACGTCGGCGGCCACCTTCATCGAGACGATCTTGTCGGGGTTCTGCACCGGCTCGCCGCGCTTAATCTTGTCCACATTCTCCATGCCGGAGACGACCTGACCGATGACGGTGTACTGGCCATTGAGGAACGAGGCATCGCCGAAGGTGATGAAGAACTGTGAATTGGCGCTATTCGGCGCGGAGGCGCGGGCCATGCCCACCGTGCCGCGCTTGAACGGCACGTTGGAGAATTCGGCCGGCAGGTTGGGATAGCGCGAGCCGCCGGTGCCGTTGCCGAACTGGCCGTCGCCGGTCTGGGCCATGAAGCCTTCAATGACGCGGTGGAACGGCACGTTGTCGTAGTAGCCCTCGCGCGCGAGAGTCTTGATGCGCTCGGCGTGCTGGGGCGCGAGGTCCGAACGCAGCACGAAGATCACCGGACCTTTGGTGGTCTGCATGATGATGGCGTTCTGCGGATCGACATTCGGCGGCAGCTTGGGCGCCTGGGCCGACGCCGGCGCGGCGGCGATCACGGCCAGAGCGCAGGCGACGGAGAAGGCGGCGAGAAGGCGTCGGATCATGGGCATGAACTCCGTTGAGCGATGGCGGGCGGGGCCGCTGCTAGGTCTCGCGCCGGAACCGGCCGGTGAGGCGGGTCAGAACGGCACTCGGCACGAAGGCGGACACATCGCCGCCCATGGCAGCGATCTGCCGGACCAGAGTGGCGGTGATGGGGCGGGCTATGGGCGAGGCCGGCAGAAACACCGTCTGCACGCCAGGCTTCAGCGTCGCGTTCATCCCTGCCATCTGCATTTCATAGTCGAGATCGGTCCCGTCGCGCAGGCCGCGGATCAAAAGGCTGGCACCATGGGCCTCGGCCGCGTCGACCACCAGATTGTCGAAGGTGATGCAGTCGAGCTGCGCGCCCTCCTCCCGCGCAATGGGGGCGAAGATCTCGCGCAGCATCTCCAGCCGCTCCGCCGGGGCAAAGAGCGGGGCCTTGCCGGGATGGACGCCGACGCCCACCACCAGCCGGTCGACCAGACGGGCCGCCGCGCGGGCGACCTCGACATGGCCGTTGGTCGGCGGATCGAACGAGCCGGGATAGAAGGCGGTGCGCATGGCGCTCATCATGGGCCTCAAGAGTGCGCGGCAAGGGTTAGCCGCCTCCCGCAGCGGACGCAAGCGCCGGGCCGGTGTTGAAGACGCTCACTGCGGCGGAAGCGAGGCGTCAAGGAAGCCGGCGATCTCGTCCGCCACCTGTTGGTGAAGGGCCGCGCGCGAGGCGCCCTCGGCATCCCGGCAGACCATGCCATCCCCTGGCACTTCCCGCTCCAGCATCTCGCGGCCACCCGGCTTGCACAGGTTAAGGAAGCTAAAATGCGTGGCGCCCGGGACCTCGACATAGCGCGTTGAGGCCGACGGCAACCCGTCGGCGAGGTGACGGGATTCCAGCGCGGCAGGCAAACGGGCGTCGCCACCATCGGCCGCCACCACCAGGACCGGCACACCCACGTGGCCGAGGCTCTCCGGCTCAAAGCCCCGTGCCAGCCCCAAATCGAGCGAGACCACCGCCTTGACGCGCGGGTCGGACAGATCCTGCTCGAGCGCGGCCCTGGACTCGTCATCGGTGCCGGCGCCGAGCTGGTCGTAGACCTCGCAGGCGGCAAGCGCCGTGTTGGCGCGGCAATCGGCGTCAAACCGCGCGGCGTTGAACCGCGCGCCGGCGATCTCCAACACAGTCCATCCGCCAAGCGAATGACCGATCGCCGCGACCCTGTCCGGGGACACGACGCCGGCCCATGCCGGATCGCGCGTCAGTTCGTCGATGACGTGCGATATGTCGCGCGGGCGCTCCCACAAACGCCTGCCGATCGCCTTGTCCATATTGCGTGACGTGGTTCCAGGATGGTTCACCGCCGCGACCACATAGCCGCGTTTAGCCAGATCAACCGCCAACCACGCCTGATTGAGCAGGTTGCCACTAAAGCCGTGCGACAGCACCACAAGCGGATGCCTGCCCGGTGCCGGTGGCGCGTCCGGCTGGACCTTCTGGCCGACGAAGACCACGTTGTCGCCGATCAGCCGGGCGTCACCGCCCATCGGTGTCGGGTACCAAACGGCGATGTCCAGCTTCCGGCTGCCGTCTCCCGCCGCGACCTGAAACTGACGGAAACCGATCGCATCGCCGGCAAAGGCCGGCATGCCTAGGCAAAGCATGGCTAAAAGCCACGCCACAGCGACAAGGATGCTGCGCATCGTGCGTTTCCCACCTGGAGGCGGCCATCCTCGCAGGAGCCAGAGCCGTATGTCTGGCGGCGCGGACCGATCCGCGCCGCTCAGGTGGATGGCGTCGCCACTACACCGGGGCGTCGCCGCCACCGCCGACGCCGCCGGCCTCGCCGCCGTCGATAACCGCGTCCTCAGCCTCTTCCTCGCTGACCCGCTCGACCGAAACCACCTTCTCGTCTTCGGCAGTGTCGAACACGATCACGCCCTGGCTGCCGCGCCCGACGGTGCGGATGCCGTTGACCGGGCAGCGAATGAGCTGGCCACCATCGGTGACGAGCATGATCTGGTCGGCCTCTTCCACCGGGAAGGAGGCGACCAGCGGACCGTTGCGATCATTGACCGCCATGGCGACGATGCCTTTGCCGCCGCGGCGGGTGGTGCGGTACTCGTAAGACGAGGTGCGCTTGCCGTAGCCATTCTCGGACAGGGTGAGGATGAACTGTTCGGCGGCGCCCATGGCGACATAATGCGCCTGGTCGATCTCGGCCGGGAGCGCGGTGCCCTCCTCGGCCTCGGCATCCATGATCTCGGCCTCGACGATGTCCGCTTCCTCGCCACCCGCCTCGGCACCGTTCTCCGCGCCGTTCTGGCTGCGGCGAATGGCATTGGCGAGCTTGATATAGGCGGCGCGCTCTTCGGCCGTGGCATCGACATGGCGGATGATTGCCATGGAGATGAGCCGGTCGCCCTCTTCCAGCTGTATGCCCCGCACGCCCATGGAATCGCGGCCCTTGAAGACGCGGACCTCGGTAACGGGGAAGCGGATGCACTGGCCCCGCGCGCTGGTCAGCAGCACGTCGTCGGCCTCGGTGCAGAGCTGCACGCCGGCGATCGACTCGCCCGCTTCCAGCTTCATGGCGATCTTGCCGTTCCGGTTCACATTGGTGAAATCGGACAGCTCGTTGCGCCGCACTGTCCCGGAATTGGTGGCGAACATGATCTGCAGCCGGCTCCAGGCCTCCTCGTCCGGCAAGGCCATGATCGAGGTGATGCGTTCGCCCTCCGTCAGCGGCAGGATGTTCACCAGCGCCTTGCCGCGGGATTGCGGGGCAGACATCGGCAGGCGCCAGACCTTGAGCTTGTAGACCTGGCCCTTGGAGGAGAAGAACAGCACCGGGGCGTGGGTGGACGCGACGAAGATCCGGGTGACGAAATCCTCGTCCTTGGTCTGCATCGCCGAGCGGCCCTTACCGCCGCGCCGCTGCGCCCGATAGGTGGAGAGCGGCACACGTTTTACATAGCCGGCGTGGGACACGGTGACGACCATGTCCTCCCGCGCGATCAGGTCCTCGTCCTCGAAGTCGCCTTCGGCCTCGATGATCTCGGTCTTGCGCGGGGTGCCGAACTCCGCCTTCACCGCCAGCAATTCATCCTTGACGATGGTGCGGATGCGTTCGCGGCTGCCAAGAATGTCGAGATATTCGCGAATTTCGACCGCGATCTTGTCGAGCTCGTCCGCCACCTCGTCGCGGCCGAGCGCGGTGAGGCGCTGCAAGCGCAGGTCGAGAATGGCCCGAGCCTGCTCGGCCGAGAGGCGATAGGTGCCGTCTTCAGCCAGACGGTGGCGGGGATCGTCGATCAGCGCGATGAGCGGCGCAACATCCATCGCCGGCCAGTGGCGGGTCATCAACGCCTCGCGCGCCGTTGCCGGGTCCGGCGAGGTGCGGATGGTGTGGATGATCTCGTCAATATTGGCGACGGCGATGGCGAGTCCCACCAGCACATGCGCCCGGTCGCGCGCTTTGCGCAGCAGGAATTTCGTGCGCCGGCTAACGACATCTTCGCGGAAGGCGACAAAGGCGGTCAGCAGATCGAGCAGGTTCATCAAGGCGGGCTTGCCGCCATTGAGCGCCACCATATTGGCGCCGAACGAGGTCTGCAGCGACGTCATGCGGTAGAGATTGTTCAGCACGACGTCGGCCTGGGCGTCGCGCTTGATCTCGAAAACGACGCGCATGCCCTCGCGTGAGGACTCATCGCGCATCTCGGCGATGCCTTCCAGCCGCTTCTCGCGCACCAGCTCGGCAATGCGCTCGATCATCGTCGCCTTGTTCACCTGATAGGGAATGGCGGTGACAATGATGGCGTCGCGGTCCTTGCGGATTTCCTCGATCGTGGCGCGCGAGCGCATGACGATGGAGCCACGGCCGGTGAGATAGGCCTGGCGGATGCCGCTTCGCCCGAGAATGAGCGCGCCGGTGGGGAAGTCGGGGCCGTGGATGTAGTCCAGCAGCCGCTCGATATCGAGTGAGGGATCGTCGATCAGCGCCACGCAGGCATCCACCACCTCGCCAAGATTGTGCGGCGGGATGTTGGTGGCCATGCCGACGGCGATGCCGCCGGCGCCGTTGACCAGCAGATTGGGATAGCGCGCCGGAAGAACCGTCGGCTCCTGCTCGCGGCCGTCATAGTTGGCCTGGAAGTCGACCGTGTCCTTGTCGAGATCGTCCAGCAGCGTCATCGCCGGCTTGGCGAGCCGCACCTCGGTATAGCGCTCGGCCGCCGGGGGATCGCCGTCGACGGAGCCGAAATTGCCCTGGCCGTCGATCAGCGGCAGGCGCATCGAGAAGTCCTGCGCCAGCCGCACCAGCGCGTCATAGATCGCCTGGTTGCCGTGCGGATGGTACCGGCCCATCGTGTCGCCGGTGACGCGGGCGGATTTGTTGTAGGCCCGGTCCGGCGTGTAATTGTTCTCGCGCATCGAGAACAGGATGCGGCGATGCACCGGCTTGAGGCCGTCGCGCACATCGGGAAGCGCGCGCGAGACGATGACGCTCATGGCGTAATCAAGATAGCTACGCGAGAGCTCTTCGGTGATCGAGACGGGCCGGATGTCCGAGGGGCCGCCGCCCTCCGGAGTCAAAGTATCGGAATCGGACAAGGAATCGTCTTTCCGTGGTTGCGGAACATGTTCGTCTGTTTAGCCGATTCCGCTCGGAAAGGCCAGCAAGGCGGTGTTTTCAGCGTCGCGAAAAACGCTTATACGTCAGAAACTTACAGGAGCATTTCTGCAGCATTGCCGGAACATGGCACAAGCGTGGCGGCGCGATGCGCACGGCGGGCGCGATGGCCCCTTGGCAGCGCGTCGCGCAGGCGATCTTATAACGCGGTACCGCAGGCACCGGCGCGCGCGCTCCTGCCGCGCAGCAAGGACGGCAGCGAGGGCGCAGCGTGCTCGACTATCTCTTCTCGGCGATCGTGACCATGGTGGTGGTGATCGACCCGATCGGCCTCGCTCCGCTGTTCCTGGCGGTGACGTCGGACCTGACCAGCGCCGAGCGCCGGCTGGTGGCGCTGCGTTCGGCGGCCATCGCCCTCGCCATACTGGTCGCCTTCGGGCTCGTCGGCGCGCCGCTGCTGGCGGCGCTGGGCATCACCCTGCCCGCCTTCCGCATCGCCGGTGGCCTGCTGCTATTCGCCATCTCGTTCGAAATGGTGTTCGGCCGCCGCACCGAGCGCAAGTTCGACGCCTCGGAAGTGGCCCAGCGCGACAAGCTGCTGCGCACGCTGGCGGTGTTCCCGCTCGCCATCCCGCTGATGGCGGGGCCCGGCGCGATCACCGCCATGCTGCTGCTGGCGGGCGAGGCGCATGGCGCCCCCTCCCGCCTTGCGCTGCTCTTCGCCATCACCGCACTGGTGATCGGCAGCTGCCTCGCCGTATTTCTTGCGGCCGAGCGCATGGACAAGGCGCTCGGCGTCACCGGCAACGTCATCCTCTCGCGCCTGCTCGGCATCGTGCTGGCGGCGCTGGCCGTGCAGTTCGTGATCGACGGGATAAGGGCGTCGTTCCTGACCTGAAGCCGGCAGGAACGCTCCCCGCGCGCCTCGCCGTCAGAACGGGATCTCGTCGTCGAGGTCGCCGCCGCCCGAACCGCCGCCGAACTTGCCGCCACCGCCGCCCGCGCCACCGCTGACCGGCGCCGGCTTGCGATCGCCGCCGAAGGAGCGTCCGCCACCCGAGCTGCCGGCGAAATTGCCGCCGCCGGAGCCGAAATCGCTGCCGCCGCCGGCGCTGTAGTCATCGCCGCTGCCGCCCTCGGCACCACCGCCGCGGCTGTCGAGAATGGTCAGTTCGCCGCGGAACTGGCGCAGCACCACTTCGGTGAAATACCGCTCCGGCCCGCCGGACTGGTCGCTCGCCTTGCGGGTCTCGAGCTGGCCTTCGATATAGACCTTGGTGCCCTTACGCAGATATTGCTCGGCGACACGCAGCAGGTTCTCGTTGAAGATCACCACGCTGTGCCACTCGGTGCGCTCCTTGCGCTCGCCCGTGGCTTTGTCGCGCCAGGTTTCCGACGTGGCGATGCGCAGATTGCACACCCGCCCGCCATTCTGGAACGTGCGCACTTCCGGATCGCGGCCGAGATTGCCGATCAGGATCACCTTGTTGACGCTGCCCGCCATCTTGTCCTCCGAAAACTGCCGGACGCCCGACATGCGCGCGCTCGTGAAAGGGAGCGCATTCTAGACCAAACGGCCCTGCATCGCGCCCCGCTTGCGCGCCGAGCGGTCGCTTTGTCCACCATTTTGCCGCCGCCGGTTCGGCGGTCGGGCATCAACAGAATGTTCTTGGTCTGTTCCTAACATTAAGGCTAAGCTGTCGCAAGTCATCGAGTCGGACATTGCGAAGCGCCGGAGCCGGACTATGTTTACCCTGTGTTCTCAGAGGGAGTCTGTCCCATCATGACCCATATGTCCCGCCGCCCGCGCGCCCGCGCCATCGCCATCCGTGCCGAGGAGGCCCGTCAGGCGCTGATCCGCCGCGCCATTCTCGCCGTAGCCGGCGGCATGGTGGTGGCAGCCGGTCTCGCGGCCGTGCTGAACGGCGGCGGGGGCTGATCCCCTCGCCGGGCGGTCCTCTTCTCGGGATTGCGCCGCCCCGGAAGCAAGTGAGCTGGCGTAGCTGCCCGTAAAGAACCGGCGAGAGAAGAGTTGGAATGAAGGACCGCGTGGATATCCCGCGCCGCGATGCCCGCACAATTGCGATCCGCGGTGCCCGCGAGCACAACCTCAAGAATGTCGATCTGGAAATCCCGCGCGACAGCCTGGTGGTGTTCACCGGCCTGTCGGGTTCGGGCAAGTCGTCGCTCGCCTTTGATACCATCTATGCCGAAGGTCAGCGCCGCTATGTCGAGAGCCTCTCGGCCTATGCCCGCCAGTTCCTGGAAATGATGCAGAAGCCGGACGTCGACCAGATCGACGGCCTGTCCCCCGCCATCTCCATCGAGCAGAAGACCACCTCTAAGAACCCGCGCTCGACGGTCGGCACCGTTACCGAGATCTACGATTACATGCGCCTGCTCTGGGCGCGGGTGGGCGTTCCCTACTCTCCCGCCACCGGCCTGCCGATCGAGAGCCAGACGGTCAGCCAGATGGTCGATCGCGTGCTGGCGCTGCCCGACAAGACCCGTCTTTATCTGCTCGCCCCCGTGGTGCGCGGGCGCAAGGGCGAGTACCGCAAGGAACTGGCCGAGTTCCAGAAAAAGGGCTTCCAGCGCGTCAAGATCGACGGCGAATTCCATGAGATCGCTGACGCGCCTGCGCTCGACAAGAAATTCAAGCATGACCTCGACGTGGTGGTGGATCGGCTCGTGGTCCGCCCGGACATCGCCAGCCGGCTGGCGGATTCGTTCGAGACCGCGCTGGGCCTCGCCGATGGGATCGCGGTGATCGAGTTCGCCGACGAGAAGGAAGAAAGCGGCGAAGCCCGCCGCATCGTCTTCTCCGAGAAGTTCGCCTGCCCGGTTTCCGGCTTCACCATTGCCGAGATCGAGCCGCGCCTGTTCTCCTTCAACAACCCGTTCGGCGCCTGCCCCACCTGCGACGGGCTGGGGCATGAAAGCAAGATTGACCCCAACCTGATCGTGCCGGACCAGTCGCGCACGCTCAAGCAGGGGGCCATTGCGCCCTGGGCCAAGTCGACCTCGCCCTATTACGGCCAGACGCTGGACGCCATCGCCCGCCATTATGGCGTGAAGCTCACCACGCCATGGGCCGACCTGCCGGAAAAGGTCCGGAACGTCATCCTGCACGGCTCCAGGTCGGAGACGATCCGCTTCGTCTATGATGACGGCATGCGCGCCTATGAGACGGTGAAGACCTTCGAGGGCATCGTCACCAATCTGGAGCGGCGCTGGCGCGAGACGGAAAGCGACTGGGCGCGCGAGGAGATCGGCAAGTATTTCTCCGCCGTGCCCTGCGCCGCCTGCCACGGCTATCGGCTGAAGCCCGAAGCGCTGGCGGTGAAGATTGCCGGCCGGCACATCGGCCAGGCGGCGGAGCTATCCGTGCGCCATGCGTTGGATTGGTTCGGCACCCTGCCCGGCCAGCTCACCGACAAGCAGAACGAGATCGCCGCGCGCATCCTCAAGGAAATCTGCGAGCGCCTCGCCTTCCTGCTCGATGTCGGGCTGGATTATCTCACCCTCGCCCGCGCCTCGGGCACGCTGTCGGGCGGCGAGAGCCAGCGCATCCGCCTCGCCTCGCAGATCGGCTCAGGTCTTACCGGCGTGCTGTACGTGCTCGACGAGCCCTCCATCGGCCTGCATCAGCGCGACAATGAACGCCTGCTCGGCACGCTGCGCCGGCTGCGCGACCTCGGCAACACGGTGATCGTGGTCGAGCATGACGAGGACGCCATCCTCGCCGCGGACTATGTGGTCGATGTCGGCCCCGGCGCCGGGGTGCATGGCGGGCGCATCGTCGCCCAGGGCACTCCGCAGGAAATTCTCGCCAACCCGAACTCGCTCACCGGCAAGTATCTCACCGGCGAGATGGCCGTGCCGGTGCCCAAGCGCCGCAAGCCGGACCGCAAGCGCCTGCTGCGCGTCGTCAATGCGCGGGCCAACAACCTCAAGAACGTCACGGCGGAAATCCCGCTCGGCCTGTTCACCGCTGTCACCGGCGTGTCCGGCGGCGGCAAGTCGACCTTGCTGGTGGATACGCTCTACCGGGCCGTCGCCCGCCGGCTCAACGGCGCGTCCGAGCCGCCATTGGCGCATGACGGGCTGGAGGGGCTGGAGCACCTCGACAAGGTGATCGACATCGACCAGTCGCCGATCGGCCGCACCCCGCGCTCGAACCCGGCCACCTATACCGGCGCCTTCACCCCTATCCGCGAGTGGTTTTCCGGCCTTCCGGAGGCGAAGGCGCGCGGCTATGGCCCGGGGCGATTCTCGTTCAACGTCAAGGGCGGGCGCTGCGAGGCGTGCCAGGGCGATGGCGTCATCAAGATCGAGATGCACTTCCTGCCCGACGTCTACGTCACCTGCGACGTCTGCAAGGGCAAGCGCTACAATCGCGAGACGCTGGAAGTCACCTTCAAGAACAAGTCCATCGCCGACGTGCTCGACATGACGGTCGACGAGGGGGCGGAGTTCTTCAAGGCCGTCCCCGCCGTGCGCGACAAGCTGGAGACGCTGGCCCGGGTCGGGCTTGGCTATATCCATGTCGGCCAGCAGGCCAACACCCTGTCGGGCGGCGAGGCGCAGCGGGTCAAACTCTCCAAGGAGCTGTCCAAGCGCGCCACCGGGCGCACGCTCTATATTCTCGACGAGCCGACCACCGGGCTGCATTTCCACGATGTGGCGAAGCTGCTGGAGGTGCTGCACGAGCTGGTCGAGCAGGGCAACACGGTGGTGGTGATCGAGCACAATCTCGAAGTCATCAAGACCGCAGACTGGGTGCTCGACCTTGGTCCGGAGGGCGGCGATGGCGGCGGCGAGATCGTCGCGGCCGGCCCGCCGGAGGTGATCGCGAAAGCCGAGCGCAGCCATACCGGCCGCTTCCTCGCCGAGGTTCTGGCCCGCCGCCCGCTGAAGCCCCGCCGCGCGGCGGAATAGCCGGCCCCCACCCCGCTCGCACACGTCGTCCCGGACGGTCCACCGGACCGATCCGGGATCGCGCCCCCTGTCGTTGAAACCGGCGACGGTCGCTGCCTCAACCGCCGCCGCAGTGGGACGCCGTCCGTGCTGCAGTCGTTTCTCCGAAGTGAACCTGCAGCCGGGAGGCGTCAGGCGCCTTCCTTCAGCCGCACCAGATTAACTGTCACCGCGATCAGCACGAGGGTGGCACCGAACTGATGGGTCAGCGCAAGGTCGATCGGCACCTGATAGACCAGCGTCAGGATACCCAGCACCGCCTGCGCCGTCACCAGCGCCACAATGAGCGTCGCCCGCTGGCGAACGGCGCCGCCGACCCGCCGCGCGCTGAGCCAGTGCCCCACCGCGAGCGCGAACAGCACGTAGGCGAACAGGCGATGATTGAACTGCACGGTGAGCACGTTCTCGAAGAAATTCCGCCAGACCGGTTGCTGGACCAGCAGATTTTCCATTGGCGGCACGAGGTGCCCGTCCATCAGTGGCCAGGTCGTGTAGGTGAGACCGGCGTCGAGGCCGGCGACCAGCCCGCCGAGGAAGATCTGCACGATCACGGCGGCGAACAGGATGCGCGCATAGCCACGCAGCCAGTCGGGCGAAGCCCGCAACTCCCGCGCCGGCTTCAGCGACACGGCAACCGCCACCGTGGCAGCCAGGATGACGCAAGCGAGTGTCAGATGGGTGGCCAGCCGGTACTGGCTGACATCGACCCGGTTCACCAGGCCCGACGCCACCATCCACCAGCCGACTGCCCCCTGCAGGCCGCCGAGCACGAACAGGCCGGTGAGCTTCCAGCGGAGCGGACGATCGATCAGGCCGCTCCACAGGAAAAACAGGAAGGGCAGAAGAAAGGCGAAGCCGATCACGCGCCCCAGCAGCCGGTGACCCCACTCCCACCAGAAGATGTATTTGAACTCGGCGAGGCTCATGCCTCTATTGACCTGCTGGTACTGCGGAATCTGTCGATATTTGTCGAATTCCGCCTGCCAGGCAGCGTCGCTGAGCGGCGGCAGCGTGCCTGTTACCGGCTTCCACTCGGTGATCGACAGGCCGGATTCGGTCAGCCGGGTGGCACCGCCCACCACCACCATCAGCACCACGAGCGCGGCGACGGCGTAGAGCCAGAGCCGCACCGGCCGTAGCCGGTCGCTTTTCACCCGTTCGTCGACGCGCGGGATCCCACTGTGGGCGGGCATGTTGGTGGCGACGTGATCGTGGACCATAGTTGGGCGCTCCCTCTAATGGCGGCCGCCTGCCCCGCCGGCCACCCGCGCCGGGCAGCTTCCTCCCGGGCGCGGCGAGCGATATAGAGGGCCAAGCTTGGGCGCAACGAGACTCATTGTCTCGCGCCCGACCGTCCAGCCCGGAGCTGCCCATGTCCGCCCCCCATCCCGGCCTTTCCGCCCGCTCGCGCAAATTCGTCGGCACGGTCCTGATGGTGTTGCTGGTGCTCTGCTGGGCGTTGGCGGCGATGGCGCTGGCGCAGGGCCGGGTGACCACCCTGCCCGCCTTCTGGCAGTTCCTCGCCTATGTCGTCCTCGGCGCGGGCTGGATCTTTCCGGCGGCGGTGCTCATCCGCTGGATGCAGCGGCATGATCGGCGTCCCGACACCCTCTAGGGTCGGCGCGGTGCCGCAACCTGTTAGGCATCAAGGTGTCGAGACGCCTAGCCGCTGAGCGGCAGCGTGCGTGATGCTGCCGTTTGCGCCGCCCATCTGAGAGGCAAGCCAGCTCAGGCCGCCTGCGAGAACGCCTTTTCCGCGGTCTCCGGCGTGAAGGTGATCATGGCGATGTCGGCAAAGCCGAGGGAAGCGAGCGCGTCAAAGGCCTGCACCGCATCGGTCGCCAGACCGCCGGGCTGGGTGACGAGGATGGTCGTCGGGCTCAGCCCGGCGAGCCGCTCGGCGCCGACCATGCCGCCGAGCGGCGGCGCGGCCACAATGACGTGATCATAGGTCTGCTTCAACGCGGTGAGTATCAGCGGCAGCCGGTCGGCCGCGACAAGCCCGTCCGCGTCGCGCGCGCCGCGTCCGGGCGGTATGACGTGGCAGCGGGAGGCGCTCTCGCGATGAATGGCGTCGGAGAAGCCGCACACGCCGGTCAGAAGATCGGTAACGCCCGGGGCGCGCGGGTCGGCGGTCAGCCCCTCGAGCGCCGGGGAGGCGACATCGAGGCAGACGACCACAACCCGCCGCTCGGCCGCGCCGGCCAGCGAGCGTCCGAGAGCCAGGGCGCAGCGGGCGATCGATTCGTCGGGACGGCCGCCGGTGACGGTGACAAGCCGCGCCGCGCCGCCGCGCAGTTCGATCAGGCGCGAAAGATCGGCGTGCTCCCGCTCGCGCGACAGCAGGCGCAGCGAACGGGCCATCTCGGCGCCATCTCCGGGCTCGCCGGTCGCCCCGCCAATCCAGGGCAGATGCTGAAGCGGGTGCGGTGTCGTTTCCGGCATCGGCACGGCGCCGAATTCATGCCCCGCAGCCCCGGCGCGCCGGCGGACCCAGCTCTGGAGTCCGAACACCAGCAGAAAGGTGCCGATGCCGGCAACGAGGCTGGAGATAAGCGGCGTCGGCCAGCGAGCGGCGCCGGCCGGCACGGCGGTCGCGATGATTCGTGCAGGTGCGGCAGCTGGCGCGTCCGCCTCCACCGCATGGAGGCCGCGTGCCTGGCGCAGTTCGACATAGGTTGCGGCGAAGGCGTTGGCGACGTCAGCGGAGAGGCGCGGATCGGGCGAGACAAAATCGATGGCCAACTGCCCCCCACCCACCTGCCGGACGTCGAGACCTCGCTCGACCGCACGAAGAGCACGGGCCTCACGCGATAATGTCGCAGGATCGGGAAGCACGCTGAAACCGGCCAGATGCAACGCCGCGCCGGACAGCACCCCAGCGCTCGCGCCGGCCGGCGCTGCAAGGCGGCCTCCCAGGCGGCGGGTCTCAATCACCTGGCGGGCGAAGTCCCGCGACGAGAGAACCTTGACCCCGTCACGCCCGGCAGCCGAATCGCGCCCATCGATCCACAGCCGGGCCCGGGATTCGTAACGTGGCACGGTGATTTCGCTGGTGGCGGCGGCGATGGCGAGGCCGGCAAAGGCCGGCACGAGCAGTTTGCGCAGGAGACGCACCGCCGACGCAGGCCGAATCCCCCGGGCCGGCGCCGCCGCCTGATCGGCGGTGCAGGCGGCCGTCTGCACAGAGTTTTCGCACGGGTCCATCATGGGGCCTATTAGGCACCGTCATGGTTTCCACCGTGTTAAAGCAGGCTGGCTTTGGGATAAGAACCACCGGCCACTTGGGGGCGCCGGTGAAAATGGTCGGAGCGAGAGGATTTGAACCTCCGACCCCTAGTCCCCCAGACTAGTGCGCTAACCGGGCTGCGCTACGCTCCGACGCCGTGAGGCGCCGTCTGTCTAGCCATTTGCCGGCCCGGATGCAAGCCGGCCCGTGCCCTGTGGACGACGGATCCGGCATGGGCGTGACGAACAGTCTATGATGACGGCCTCAGCCAATGGATGCGTCCCGATGAACCACACCGCGCACGGGCACGCCCTGCCCGCCCAGATCGAGCCCGCCGCACCGATCGACATCCCCGCCAGCCCGCACATGCTGGCCCGGCTGGAGGCTCGCCGCTCCTCGCCGTTGCGGGCATTGGTCGAGCCGGGACCGACGGAGGAAGAACTAAGTCGGCTGCTGAGGCTGGCCGTGCGCGTGCCCGATCATGGAAGGCTGGCCCCCTGGCATTTTATCGTCGTGGCCGGCGACGCAAGGCGGACCCTTGGGGAGCGGCTGGACGCGCTCTATGCGCGGCAGAATCCGGGCCTGCCGCCGGCCAAGGCCGATATGTGGACGCTGTATCTCATGCGGGCGCCGGTAACGGTCGTACTGGTCAGTCGGCCGGACCTGACGTCCAAGGTGCCGGAATGGAATCAGGCGCTCTCCGCCGGAGCGGCGGGCATGGCGCTCACGGTTGCGGCCTCGGCGATGGGATTTGCTACCCAATGGCTGCTGAAATGGCCCGGCCGCGACCCCGAGGCTGCCGCGCTGCTCGGCGTCACGGCGGGAGAGCGCGTTGCCGGCTTCATCCATATCGGACGGCCATCGGCGGTGAGCGAGGACCGGCCGCGGCCGGCCCTCGACGAGGTGGTGCGGTTCTGGTCGCCCGATCAGTCGATGTCGAACGACACGCCCTGAGCGAGCGGCAAAGCGCGGGAATAGTTGATGGTGTTAGTCGCCCGCCGCATATAGGCCTTCCACGCATCCGATCCGGATTCGCGTCCGCCGCCGGTTTCCTTCTCGCCGCCGAACGCTCCGCCAATCTCCGCGCCCGAAGGGCCGATATTGACGTTGGCGATGCCGCAATCCGAACCTTCCGCCGACAGGAAGGCCTCCGCCTCGCGCAGATCATTGGTGAAGATCGACGAGGAGAGGCCCTGCGGCACCTCGTTGTGCAGCTTGATCGCCTCCGGCAGGCCGGTGCAGCGCAGCACATAGAGGATTGGCGCAAAGGTCTCGTGCTTCACGATGTCGATCTGGGCGTCGAGTTCGACCAGCGCCGGGCGGACATAATAGGCGTCCGAGTGCCCGCCGACGGCGACACGCTCGCCGCCATGGACACGCCCACCAGCGGCACGGGCCGCATCGAGCGCGCCCTGCATCGCCTCGAAGGCCGCCTGATCGATGAGCGGGCCGATCAGCGTGCCCGCCTCGCGCGGGTCGCCAATGCTGACCGAGCCATAGGCCTTGGCCAGCCGCGGCACCAGCGTGTCATAGACGCTCTCATGCACGATGAGCCGGCGCAGCGTGGTGCAACGCTGACCGGCCGTGCCCATGGCGGCGAAGGCGATGCCGCGCAAGGCGAGGTCGAGATCGGCCGAGGGGCTGACGATGGCGGCATTATTGCCGCCAAGCTCAAGGATCGAGCGGCCGAAACGGCGCGCCACCCGCTCGCCGACGATGCGGCCCATGCGGGTCGATCCGGTGGCCGAGACCACGGGGATACGAGTGTCGTCGGTGAGCGCGGCCCCGACCTCGGCGCCGCCGATCAGCAGCTGCGAGAGCCCTTCCGGCGCACTCCCGAAGGCATGGGCGGCGCGCTCAAACAGCGCCTGCACGGCCAGAGCGGTGAGCGGGGTCTTCTCCGACGGTTTCCACAGCACGCTGTTGCCGCAGACCAGCGCCAGGGCGGCATTCCACGACCAGACGGCGACCGGGAAGTTGAAGGCGGTGATAATGGCGACCGGGCCGACCGGATGCCACGTCTCCATCATGCGATGGCCGGGGCGCTCCGAGGCGATGGTGAGGCCATAGAGCTGCCGCGACAGGCCGACGGCGAAGTCGCAGATGTCGATCATCTCCTGGACTTCACCCAGGCCCTCCGAAAGGACCTTGCCCACTTCCAGCGTCACCAGCCGGCCGAGTTCGGTCTTGTGAGCGCGCAGTTCCTCGCCAAGCAGGCGTACCAGTTCGCCGCGCCGGGGGGCCGGCACCGCGCGCCAGGCCTCGTAGGCCGCGACCGAGCGCTCGACCGCCAGCGCGGCACCGGCGGCATCCGCCTCGGGAACCTGGGCGATCACCTCGCCGGTGATCGGCGAGCGAACCGGCCGCGTCCCGTTGCGCCAGCTGGATTCCGGCACACCGAGGCTGTGCAGGAGGGAGAGGACCTCGTCCTCGACCGGCGTGAGCGCCCGGGTTTCGTTCGTCGCCATCTCAATGCTCCTCGACAAATGGCCGCAGCCCGTCGCGCTCAATAGCACCGGGACCCCGGCCGAATCCATCGGGGCTTTCGGCGAAGGACACCGTCGCCGCGCGTCCCCAGATGAGCGGCTTGGCTGCCGCACAGCTGGGAAATACCGCCTGCCATCAAGGCGTTGCGTGCGAGGCTACAACGCGACACACCGTGTCGGCATATCGCGCTTCATCTGGGATAAGTTGAAGTCGAGCGTGACTATGCTGTCGATGTTTATTATCATGCGAACGACGACATGCTTCGCCCCTGCGCGTTATAGCCACAATGTCGTGATGCCCCTGCCACATTTCCTTCCCATGCATCGCTCCCTCACCAACAGGAGAAGGACTGAGGTATTGACGGCTTGGGGAATGGGACGGGTTGCCGGAGCGGCATTCGCAACGGGGATCATCTTTATCGCCGGCGGCAATGCTGCCCTTGCAAGTTCAAAGAAGACAAATGCAACCGCGACGTCCGGAATGGCGTCCTATTACGGCTATGGCGGACGTACCGCCAATGGGGAGAGGCACAGTGCGCAGGCCATGACAGCGGCGCATCGCAGCCTTCCCTTCAACACCAGGGTTCGCGTCACCAACAAGTCCAATGGCCGTTCGGTCGTGGTGCGGATCAACGACCGTGGTCCCTTTGTGAAGGGCCGCATCATCGACGTGTCGACCGCCGTTGCCGATGAACTCGGCTTCCGCAAACGCGGCGTGGCGAAGGTTGATATCGCGGTCGTCGACTGACGTCGCGACCGATCGCCGGCCGGGACGCGCCTTCAGCCGTCCCGGTCCCGCGCGGCATCGAGCAGCCGCTGGCAATCCTGCAATTCATAGAGCGCCGCCTGAAGCCGCTGCACGTCCTCGCGGCTCAGTCTCGTCAGGGCGGGGGTCTCGTCCGTATGTACCCCGCCCGCGCGCGACACCGCGGCCGACGGCAGGATCGGCCGTGCTGCGGACGTCGCCGCCTGGACGTGCGCCTCCGGCGGCAGAGCAGCACGGGCCCGCTCCGGCACGAAACTCACCTCATCATCGGGCAACTGCGAAGCCGGCCCCGGCCCGACCGGGCGAAACGGGAACGAGGTCCGTGTCTCCTGCGGGCGCGGCTCCGGCACCGGCATCGTCTGTGGGCGAAGCTCCATTTGGGGCGGATCGCCAGCGCCCGGAATCGGCGCGGCCGGACGCAGGGCCGGCGCTCCCCGATCCATCGGCGGCATCGGCTCGAAGCGCGGCAGCGAACCCGTCGCCAGCGGCGGCGGCTCGCTGCGAGCGGGCGCGTCGGTCCGGGAGGGACGCACCGGCGGCTCGAGATCGGCGAGCAGCGGCAGATCGAGATGATCGGGCTCGCTGTCGGGCCGGCGACGGGCCCGGCGGCTCGCGCTCTCTTCGGCCGGCTCGCGCTGGCGACCGGGCAGCAGGTTGAGAATACCACCCAGCGGGCCGCTGCTGGGCGGGGTGCGCGGGGGCGGCGCGTCGGGGGCGGCGTCGGAGGCGTCGTCAACGGGCAGCGGTGCCGGCGCAAAGGACGCGCGCTCGTCCCGTTCGGCTATGGCCTGCTCATCCCCGTCAATGTCGCGCCAGATGGCCTGCACATAGCGCGGGCCTTCTTCCTTCAGGATGCGCTGGACGCCGCGGATCGTGTAGCCTTCCCCGTAGAGCAGGTGGCGAATGCCGCGCAGCAGTTCCACATCGTCCGGCCGATAGTAGCGCCGGCCACCGCCGCGCTTGAGCGGGCGAATCTGCGGGAAGCGGGTTTCCCAGAAGCGCAGGACATGCTGGGGGAGATCGAGGTCCTCGGCGACCTCGCTGATCGTGCGAAAGGCGTCAGGCCCCTTCTCTCCCCCCGGCGGTTCCTGTCGCGCGCTCACGACTCGGGCGAGGCCCCGTTGATCTGCTGCTTGAGGATGTTGGAGGGCTTGAACACCATGACTCGGCGCGGGGCGATCGGCACCTCTTCGCCGGTCTTCGGGTTGCGGCCGACGCGCTCGCCCTTCTGCCTCACGACGAAGGAGCCGAAGGACGAGAGCTTCACCGTCTCGCCGCGCGCCACGCAATCGGCGATCTCGGAGAGAACCGTCTCGACCAGCGCCGCCGATTCCGTGCGTGAGAGCCCGACCCGCTGATAAACCGCCTCGCACAGATCGGCGCGCGTGATGGTGCGACCTGCCATTGCCGTGTTCCCTATCCCATCGGTACCGTTGTTTATGAACGCCAAACTAGGCGCCGTGGCCGTCGCCGGTCAACGGCACTTCGTGTCCGGGGCGCCGATTACCAGCGTATGAGCGCCGAAGCCCAGGTGAAGCCGCCACCCATGGCCTCCAGGAGAACCAGATCGCCGCGCTTGATCCGCCCATCCGCGTGCGCGGCAGCAAGGGCAAGCGGGATCGAGGCGGCCGACGTGTTGCCGTGCTTATCCACGGTAATGACCACTTTCTCGGGCGCGATGCCGAGCTTGACGGCGCTGGCGTCGATGATCCGCCGGTTCGCCTGGTGCGGCACGAACCAGTCGATCGTGTCGGCCGACTCGCCCGTCGCCTCGAAGGCATCGACGATCACATCGGTGATCATGCCAACGGCGTGGCGAAAAACCTCGCGGCCTTCCATGCGCAGAAAGCCGACGCTGCGGGTCGAGGAGACGCCGCCATCGACATAGAGCTTGTTCTTGTGCCGCCCGTCGGAACGCAGATGCGAGGTCAGGATGCCCCGTCCCTCTTCCTCGTCACGCACCGCCTCCAGCACCAGCGCCCCGGCGCCGTCGCCGAACAGCACGCAGGTGGTGCGGTCCGACCAGTCGAGAATGCGCGAGAAGGTCTCAGCGCCGATCACCAGGCAGCGGCGATAGGCGCCCGATTTGAGGAAATTGTCCGCCGTCGCCAGGGCGAAGACGAAGCCCGAGCAGACGGCCTGAAGATCGAAGGCTGCGCCATGGGTGATGCCCAGGCCCGCCTGCACGCTGACCGCCGTGGCCGGAAACGTATTGTCCGGCGTCGAGGTGGCGAGGACGATCAGGTCGATGTCGTCGGGCACCAGCCCGGCATCCGCCAGCGCCGCCCGGGCGGCGTGGATGGCGAGATCGGACGTCACCTCGCCCTCCGCCGCGATGTGCCGCGTGCGGATGCCGGTGCGCTGGACGATCCATTCATCAGAAGTGTCGACCATCTGCGCGAGGTCGGCATTGGTCAGACAGCGGGCCGGCAAATAGGAGCCGACGCCACGCACCACGGAACGGATTGCACTCACGATGGAACCTGTAGCTCGTCAGAGGCGGAGGCATCCGCAACGGCAGCTTGGCCGACCTGCGGACGGTCATTCATCCCCGCTTCGATGCGGGACAGAAGCTGGTAGCGCACCATGTCGTAACCGATATCGACCGCCGAGGCGAAGCCCTCGGCATCGGTTCCCCCATGGCTCTTGATCACGACGCCATTGAGGCCGAGAAACACGCCGCCATTCGATTTGCGCGGATCGAGCTTGTCGCGCAGGGCGCGGAACGCGCCGCGCGCAAAGAGATAGCCGATCTTCGCCATAAAGCTCCGGCTTATGGCGCCGCGCAGGAATTCCGAGATCTGCTTGGCGGTGCCTTCGGCAGCCTTTAGCGCAATATTGCCGGAAAAGCCCTCGGTAACGACCACATCGACAATGCCCTGGCCGATGCCGTCGCCTTCGACGAAGCCGTGATAGGCGAGACCCGGGTGGTTGGCCGCGCGCAAGGCGGCGGCCGCCTCCTTGACCTCTTCACCACCCTTGATTTCCTCGACGCCGATATTCAGCAGCCCAACCGTCGGCCGTTCGATGTCGAACACGATACGGGCCATGGCCGCACCCATCACCGCCATGTCGACAAGGTGCTGGGCGGTCGCTCCAATCGAAGCACCGACATCCAGCACCACGCTCTCGCCGCGCATGGTCGGCCAAAGGCCGGCAATGGCGGGCCGGCTGATGCCGGACATCATGCGCAGATTGACCTTGGCCATCGCCATCAGCGCGCCGGTGTTGCCGGCGGAGACGGCGCAGTCGGCTTCCTTCATCCGCACCGCGTCGATGGCCCGCCACATGGAGGAGACGCGCCGGCCCTGCCGCAGGGCCTGGCTCGGCTTATCGTCCATCCGCACGACAACATCGGTGTGCACAACGGTGCTCGCCGCCGCCAGACGCGGGCGATCCTTGAGCAACTGTTGGATGCGGGCAGAGTCACCATAAAGCAGGAAGGCGATGTCCGGATGGCGGGTGAGCGCGATCTCGGCACCGGGGAGCACCACGTCGGGCCCATGGTCGCCGCCCATGACGTCGAGCGCTATTCGAACGGGCGAGGACATCTAGCGGCGAGGTCTCATTGGTCGGGGGGACGGCGATGCGACGCCGGCGCCGCGCTGACGGCATGCCCGAGTTGAGCCGCCATGACAATAGCGTCGTTGCATTTACCCGCCCCGCTCCGGTCTATTCGGCATCCCCGCCGGCGCTCCCGCGCAGCTTAGCCAGCGCCGCAAAGGGCGAGGCTTCCTCGGGCCCCGGCTCGGCCAAACCTTCAAATTGCGCGTCGGGCTTACGCGGATAGGGATCGAGGCCGAGGGCAAGAAATTCCGCCGCCACCGCGCCGGCATCGATGCTTCCATCAATAATCGGATCGGGCAGGTCGAGCTCGGAAACGTCGATTTCGGCGCCGGGGCGGATCTCGGGAAGCTTCTCGGCGGGGGCGAAGGTGACGTCGATCTCCTCGGCCACCCGCGTGTCGAACGCCTCCAGCGTGACCACGCAGGTCTGGGTGACGACGGCATCGACCTTGCCGGTGACATGCACGGTGCCGCCGCGCCCGGGGGTCAGGATGACCAGGGCGGTCAGCGAGGGAATGCCGGGAATGCCGAAATCCTTCGCCAAAGCGGCGCGGGTGGCCGCATCCGGAGCGAGCTTCAAGGTCAGGCCATCATCCGGCAGGCTTGCGACAAGCACCGGCTTGGAAAGGGGCGAAGCGTCGGTCATGACGGGTGTGTCTCCGTGGAGCCGATGGCGGCGGGCGGGGCCAGCGGGAAATCGCCGGCGGCGAGGCTGGCGAAGGGAACCGCCTGCAGCGCGGCCGCCGCTCCTATCATATAGTGCGCAAAGGCGCGCGCCTCACGCGCAAAAGCCGGCCGGGAACCGTGCACATTGCGCAGCACCGCCTCCGAGAGCGCATCGAGGTCGCCCGCCTCAAGGGGGCCCTCATAGGCACCGATGCGGCCATAGAAGGCCTCGGCCACCTTCTTCATCTTCTTCGGCACGGTCAGGTCGCCGACCCCCATCTCCCTGAGATTGGCGTCCATGTCGGTGCAGAAAGCGTCGAAGACGCCCTGGCCAAGCCCCCGGCGCTCCTCGCTTTCCACCTTGAGGCGGTGAAACAGCAGGAAGGCATGGGCGAGGATCATCTCGAAGCGCCCCTCAATCGTGTCGGGCACGCCGTAATCGGTGTAAAATACGGGCTGGCGCGAATGCGCCACGATCGCGCCATAGAGCCGCTGAATGGTCTCGCCTCCGTCATTCCGGCGGAAGAAACGCAGAATCATGGACGGCTCCTGCCTCGTTGCCGCTGTCGCCTTGGCGGCGCGGCCGTGCTGGCGGGTTAACGCGGGTGGCCGTCGCTGGCAAGCCCGCGGTCTGCCGCAGCGCTTCCATGAGGCGGCTGGCCGGCGTTCGATGGTTGCATCAGGGGCCCGCCCTGTGCTTTCTGCCCACTGCCGCAGCGCCTTCCGGTGGATGCGGCACGAGCTTCGGAGTTGAGTGGATGGCATCGACGCGCGCGACGCGGAACAAGGCTCCCGGCACCCGGATCGCCGCCCGGGCCTCGCTGGCCGTGGCCGGCGTGGCGATGGTGGGCCTCACCGGCTGTTCCGGCGACATGCCGATGGCGACGGCCAGCATGGGCCTTCCTCGCTCGCCGACCGGCTTCGTGCAGGAACAGCAGCGCGGCTATGTCATCGCGCCGGAAGCGCTGGAGCAGATTCCGGTCGGGTCGAGCCAGGAGCAGGTATTGCTGGTGCTCGGAACGCCGTCCACCGTCGCCACCGTCGACGGCGAGGTGTTCTATTACATCTCGCAGAAGGCGCGGAAAGTGATGTTCCTGCGGCCGGAAATCACCAATCAGCGGGTGATCGCGGTCTATTTCGACCCGAAGGACAAGCGCGTCACCCGGATCGCCGATTATGGCCTGAAGGACGGCAAGGTGTTCGACTTCATCAGCCGGACGACACCGACCGGCGGCACGGAGGTCTCGCTGATGGGGCAGATCTTCAACGCCACCACGTTCACCCCCGGCCTGTGATCCGGTCGTAGCGCGCCCTTCTCAGCCGAAACGCTCGGCCGAGAACGGTGCCGGGTCGGTACAGGGCACCTCCCCATTCATCATCTCCGCCAGAAGGCGGCCGGTGATCGGCCCCAGCGTGAAGCCCAGATGTTGGTGGCCGATGGCCAGCCACATGCCGTTCTGCCCCGGCGCCGGCCCGATCACCGGCAGCATGTCCGGAAAGGCCGGTCGGCTTCCCATCCACGGCTCGGGCTCCGCCCGCGCGCCCAGCGGAAACAGGCCGCGCGCCAGGACTTCGGTCTTTTCCAGTTGCACCGGGGTCTTGGGCGCGTCGCGGCGGGCGAACTCGACGCCCGTGGTCAGGCGGATGCCGCCGACCATCGGCGTGATGACATAGCCGCCCTCCTCGTCCAGCACGGGACGCGACAGGCTGGCATTGCCTTCGGCATGGTAATGCATGTGGTAGCCGCGCTTGACCTGAAGCGGCAGGCGGATGCCGAAGGGGTTCAGCAGGTCCATGGCCCAGGGACCGAGCGCGACCACCACCTCCGGTGCCTCGACGCTGCCTTCGTCCGTCATCACTGACCAGCCCGAGCCGAGCCGCGCCAGGGTGCGCGCATCGCCCCGGCGCACCTCGCCGCCAAGTTCGGCAAAATGCGCGGCATAGGCTTCGGTGACGCCACCGGGGCTGGAAACCGAATGCGGGTCCGACCAGATGACCGCGCCGGTGAACACCGGCCGCAGCGAGGGCTCCATGGTCAGCGCCTCGTCGACGCTGATCTCGCGCGCGGAAAGCCCGTAGGATCGGGCGAGCGGGAACTCGCTGCGCTCCACATCGAGGCCGCCCGCCGTGCGGTAGAGCTTCAGCCAGCCGCCGTCGCGGAAGAAATGGGTGGCGCCGGCGGATCGGGCGAGGCGGTCATGCTCGTCCACCGTGAAGGCGAGCAGCTTCTGCATATGCCGGGCATAGTCGAGCAGGCGCGCCGGTGCGGAGGCGCGCCAATAGGCGAACATCCACGGCGCCAGGCGCAGCAGCGCGTCCCAATGGTAGTTCGCGCCCGGGTTGCGCCCCAGCGCCACCTCGACAAGCGCCGAAATCTTGCGCGGGAAGGCGACGGGGTAGATCGACGCCCGCTCCACCAGCCCGGCATTGCCGTAGGAGGTCTCCTCGCCGGGACCGCGTCGGTCGACCAGAACGACGGAGCGTCCCCGCTGCGCAAGGTGATGGGCAACGCTGGTGCCGACGATGCCGGCGCCGAGCACGATGGTGTCGGTCTTCATGATGAACCTGCAGGAGGGGTGGGGGCGGTCGAACGGGCACGGAATGTGTCGGGCGGCGGAAGCGAGCGCCGCCCGACAGGTGGTCAGTTGATCGGGAAAGGGAAGTACTTGGCGTTGATCTTGGCGAAGGTGCCGTCGGCCTCGATCTCCTTGATCGCCTTGTTCAGCGCCTCGCGCAATTCGTTGTCCTCCTTGCGCACGGCGATGCCGGTGCCCTGGGGATTCACGTCCTTGAGGTCGGGGCCGACGAACTTGCAGCACTTGCCGTCGGTGGACTTCTCCAGCCATTCATAGAGCACGAACTTATCGGCCAGCACGGCGTCGAGGCGGCCGGCGGCGAGGTCGGCATTGGCCTCGTCCTGTGTCGGGTAGAGCTTGATCTCGGAATCCTTGTACTTGTCTTCGAGATAGGTCGCGCCTGTCGTCGAGGACTGCGCGCCGATGGTCTTGCCCTTCAGCGCCGCCGGGGCGATGTCGGTGATGGCGGTGTCCTTGGGGGCGATGAAGCTGCCCGGCGTCAGGTAGTACGGAATGGTGAAGGACACTTTTTCCTTGCGCTCGTCGGTGATCGACATCGAGGCGAGGATAAGGTCGTACTTGTTGGCGAGCAGCGCGGGGATGATGCCATCCCAATCCTGCGCGACGAAGGTGCACTCCACCTTCATCTTGGCGCACAGCGCTTCGCCGATCTCGATGTCGAAGCCGACGAGCTTGCCGGCCGAGTCGACCGAATTGAAGGGCGGATAGGCGCCCTCGGTGCCGATGCGCACCTTCTTCATCTCGGCCTGGGCGGCACCCGCGCCGATGGCGAGAGCGGCGGCCGCGAGCAGTATCCTGGCGATTTTCATTTGGCTGTTCCCGTAACCAGCGCCGGATGACCCGGCGTCTGGTTGCGAGGCTAGGTCTATGCCGCGCCGCAGGCAATCGTGGAAACACCCCACCTTCGGCGGGGCTTGTCAGAAATGGCTGAAGCTGCCTTGGGCGAAGGACAGCGGCGCGCCTTCGCCGTCCCGAACGGTCAGGCCCTGCCCTTCCACCGTGTGCCCGATCACCGACACGCCGATGCCGGCCGTGGTGGCCACGGTTTGGAACCGGCTGAGCGCGTGATGCGGCACCACGGCGAGGATTTCGTAGTCGTCGCCGCCGGTGAAGGCCACCTCCAGCAGCGCCGGCTCCGCCTCCACCGCATGCCGGGCGGCGGGGCTGAGCGGCACGCGCGCGGCGTCGATCTCGCCGCCGATGCCGGAGGCCGCCAGCATCTTGGCGAGGTCTCCGACCAGCCCGTCGGAGACGTCCATCGCCGCGCTGGCATGCTCCCGCAAGGCGCGGATGAGCGGCAGGCGCGGGCGCGGCAGCAGGTAGCGGTCGAGCAGAAAGGCGCACTCCTCCTCGCTCAATGCCGCGCATCCCGGACGCTCCGGCGCCAGACGCAAGGCAAGGCCGAGAGCCGCGTCGCCAATGGTGCCGCTGACCACGATGGCCTGACCAGCCCGGGCGCCGGTGCGGCGAACCATCTCGCCCGTCGGCACCGCGCCGATGGCGGTGAGGGAAATGGTGAACGGCCCGGGGGTCCGCACCGTGTCGCCGCCCAGCAATGGCGCGTCATACAGCGCGGCGTCGGCGCCGATGCCGCGGGCAAAGGCTTCGAGCGCGCCGGCGTCCATGTCGGGGGGAATGGCGAAGGCGAGCATCACGCCCAGCGGCCGCGCGCCCTTGGCGGCGAGATCGGAGAGGTTGACCCGCATTGCCTTGCGGGCAATCGCCTCGGGCGGGTCGTCGGCGAAGAAATGCACGCCAGCCACCAGCGCGTCCTTGGTCAGCACCAGTTCATGGCCGGGCGGAACGCTCAGGAGGGCCGCGTCATCCTTCAGGCCCAGCGCGCCGGGATGGGTGGCAATCGGCGCGAAGAGCCGGGCGATCAGCGCATCTTCGCCGGAGGGCTTCGCCGCGCTGGAACCGTCCGCCATACATACCCCCGTCTAGCCGGCGAAATCGGCCGGCCGCTTCTCCCGCGCAATGCCGTCGAGCACCGCATTGACCATGCCAGTCTCCTCGCGATCGAGGAAGGCCGCTGCCACGTTCACATATTCGGCGATGACCACACGGGCAGGAACGTCCGGGCGCTCGGAAAGTTCATAGGTCCCGGCCCGCAGGGTGGCACGCAGCACCGCCTCGATGCGCTTCAGCGGCCAGCCATTGACCAGCGCGGCGTCCAGCAGCGTGTCGACGCCCCTCTGTTCGCGCACCACACCACCGACGATGTCGCGAAACAGGTTGAGGTCGGCGCTCGCAATCTCGTCGCCTTCGATCTCCTGCCCGATCCAGTGGCTCTCGAACTGGGCGAGGATCTCCGACAGAGGCGTGGCGGCAAGGTCCATCTGGTAGAGCGCCTGCACGGCGTTGAGTCGCGCGGCGCTCTTGCGCACCGGCTTGTGGCCGGCGGATTTGGCGGTCGGTTTTTCGTCGGCGGTCATGGTGCTCACCCGACCCGGCGCTTGAGGCGAAGCAGCGCCAGTGCCGCCTCGGCCGCGCCGGCGCCCTTGTTGCCTTCCGAAACCCTGGCCCGAACCCAGGCCTGCTCGTCGGTCTCCACGGTGAGGATACCGTTGCCGAGCGGCACCTTGCGGGCGACCGCCAGATCCATCAGCGCGCGCGACGATTCCCCGGCGACGACTTCAAAATGGTAGGTCTCGCCGCGCACCACGCAGCCAAGCGCGACGACAGCGTCGTAGGGCCTGCCGGCCGCCAGCGCCGCGTCGAGCGCGATGGCGGTGGCGACCGGGATTTCGAGGGCGCCGGGCATGGAGATGACCTCCGCCTGCGCGCCAGCGGCCTTGATGGCGCCAAGGGCGCCGGCCAGCAGTTCGTCGGCGATGTCGTCGTAGAAGCGCGCTTCGACGATGAGAACCCGTTCGCCGGCAAGCGGCATGGTATCGGCGGCATCAGATGCGCGCGGCGGGCGGGGGCTCGCCATGGTGTTACCTCATGAACTGACAGAGCCGACGACGTACAGGCGTCAACGGAACTCCGCAAGCCGCGCGGCGTAACGGGCCATCATGTCGACTTCGATATTGACACGGCTTCCCTCCGTCACCGCCTCCCAGGTGGTGTTGGCAAGGGTGTGCGGGATAAGCAGGCAGGAGAAGCGTGTGCCGTCGACCTCGTTGACCGTCAGCGAGGTGCCGTCGAGCGTCACCGACCCCTTGGTGGCGATGAAGGGGGCGAGCGTCAGCGGCGCCTCGAAGGTGAAGCGCGTCGTCGTGCCGAGATCCTCGCGCGCCACGACCTGCGCCACGCCGTCGACATGGCCCTGCACGATATGGCCGCCCAGCTCGTCGCCGATCTTCAGCGCCCGCTCCAGATTGAGTCGGCCGCCGGCCACCCAGTCGCCCGCCGTCGTCACGGCAAGTGTTTCCGGCGCCGCTTCGACCTCGAAGGCGTCCGGCTGTAGCGCGACGACGGTGAGACAGACGCCGGAACAGGCGATGGAGGCCCCGAGGTCGATGCCCGAGGTGTCATAGCGCGTGGCGATGGTGAGCCGCCGCACCTCGTTGCGGGGCTCCACCGCGCGCAGGGTTCCGATGTCGGTGACGATGCCGGTGAACATTCTAGCGACGCCTCATGATGCGCAGATGGTCCGCGCCATACCGTTTCTCTTCCACCACGCAGAGATAGTCGTTCAGGGCGGAAAGCGGCAGTCCCTCCAGCGCATCGAGCGCATCGGGCCCAAGCGACAGCGGCGCCTCGAACAGCTTCACCTCGTCGACCAGCCCCGCGCCGAGGAAGGACGCGGCAATGCGCGGCCCGGCTTCCACCATCACCCGCGTCAGGCCCCGCAGGGCGAGCAGCTTCAGCGTGTCGTTCAGATCGAGCCCGCCATCGGGGCGGCGGCGCACCCGCATCACCTCGATGCCCATGGCGCCCAGCATCGCCTCGGGCGCCGCCGGCGCGTCCTCGGCGGCGACGATCCACAGCGAGGCGACGCTGAGGCTGCGGGCGAGCGCGCTGGTCGGCGGCAGGCGCAGATCGGCATCGAGCACGATGCGCATCGGCGAGCGGTCCTGCATCCCCGGCAAGCGGCAGGTGAGCAGCGGGTCGTCGGCCAGCACCGTGCCGATGCCGGTGAGCACCGCGTCATGGGTGGCGCGCAGCATGTGGACGCGGTCGCGCACCGCTGGCCCGGTGATCGCCGCCGGCCGCCGCCCCGCGAGCCCGACCTTGCCGTCGGCGGAAACCGCCATCTTCAGCATGATGTGGGGACGGCCTTCGGTGACGCGGCGGATATGCCCGGCATGGTCGACCAGTGCCTGCGCCGCCCCGGTCCCGACCTCGACCGCGACTCCGGCCTCGCGCAGTATGGCAAAACCCCGGCCGGCGACGCGGAAATCGGGGTCTTGGACGGCGGCGACCACGCGGGCGATGCCGGCGGCCCGGATCGCGTCGACGCAGGGCGGCGTGCCGCCATGGTGGGAGCAGGGTTCCAGCGTGACATAGAGCGTGGCGCCGCGTGCGCCCTCCCCGGCCTGGGCCAGTGCCTGCGGCTCGGCGTGGGGGCGCCCTCCAAGAGCTGTCCATCCCCGGCCCAGCACACGCGGCCCGCCGGGGCCGTCGCGCACGACCAGCGCGCCGACGGCCGGATTCGGCCAGGTATGGCCGCGCTCGCGCCGGCCGATGCTCAGCGCCGCCGCCATCAGGGAAGCGTCCGTGGCAGGTCCGGTCATAGCGTGGGAAAGTGGAGCCGGCCGCAGGGCATCAATCGTCGAGTCCGGGCTCACGGAGGCGGCGCGCGGCCAGTTCGTCTGTTGCATCCGCCTCGCCGGGCCGGGGTTCGAGTTCGCCCAGCAGGGTCTCGAAATCCTTGGCTTCGCGAAAATTGCGGTAGACGGAGGCGAAGCGGACATAGGCGACGTCGTCGAGCTGCTTGAGGCTCTCCATCACCCGCTCGCCGATCATCTCGGAGGTGATCTCGCTCTCGCCCATGCTCTCCAGTCGCCGGACCAAGCCGGAGACCAGCCGCTCGACCCGCTCGGGGTCGACGGGGCGCTTCCTCAGCGCCACCTCGATCGAGCGGGCGAGCTTGTCGCGGTCGAACGGAACGCGCCGGCCGGAGCGCTTCAGCACGGTCAGCTCGCGCAGCTGCACCCGCTCGAAGGTGGTGAAGCGGCCGCCGCAATCGGGACAGATGCGGCGGCGGCGGATGGCGGCGCTGTCCTCGGTTGGACGGGAATCCTTGACCTGGGTGTCGAGGCTTCCGCAGTAAGGACAGCGCATCGTTTCGCCTCAGCTGTAGATCGGGTAGCGGGCGAGCAGATCGGCGACCTTGCCCCGCACCGCGCCTTCCACGAGGCTATCCTCGTCGGCGCCCTTCTGCGAGAGCACGTCGAGCACTTCCGCGATCATGTCGCCCACCTGCTGGAATTCGGCCACGCCGAAACCGCGCGAGGTGCCGGCCGGGGTGCCGAGGCGCACGCCCGACGTCACCATCGGCTTTTCCGGGTCGAAGGGAATGCCGTTCTTGTTGCAGGTGATGTGGGCACGGCCCAGCGCCGCTTCCGACACCTTGCCGGTGAGCTTCTTCGGGCGCAGGTCGACCAGCACCAGATGCGTGTCGGTGCCGCCGGAAACGATCTCGAAGCCGTGGCCCTTGAGGTTTTCAGCCAGCGCCTTGGCGTTCTCGACCACGTTCTTCGCGTAGAGCTTGAACTCGGGCTGCAGCGCCTCGCCGAAGGCGACCGCCTTCGCCGCGATGACATGCATCAGCGGGCCGCCCTGGGTACCGGGGAAGATGGCGGAGTTGAACTTCTTCGCCAGGTCCTCGTCATTGGTCAGGATCATGCCGCCGCGCGGGCCGCGCAGGGTCTTGTGGGTGGTGGTGGTGGTCACATGGGCGTGCGGCACCGGGTTGGGGTGCGCGCCGCCCGCCACCAGGCCGGCGAAGTGCGCCATGTCGACCATGAGATAGGCGCCGACCGAATCGGCGATGGCGCGCATCTTGGCGAAGTCGATATGGCGCGGATAGGCCGAGCCGCCGGCGATGATGACCTTCGGCTTGTGCTCGTCGGCGAGCTTGGCCACCTCTTCATAATCGATGCGCTGGTCGTCGCGGCGCACATTATAGGGCACCGGCTTGAACCACTTGCCCGACAGGCTGACCGGGGCGCCGTGGGTCAGATGACCACCGGCGGCGAGGTTCAGGCCCAGGAAGGTATCGCCCGGCTGCATGAGGGCGAAGAACACGGCGGTGTTGGCCTGCGCGCCGGAATGGGGCTGCACATTGGCGAAGCCGGCGCCGAAGAGCTTCTTGGCGCGGTCGATGGCCAGCTGCTCGGCCACGTCGACATACTGGCAGCCGCCATAGTAGCGGCGCCCCGGATAGCCCTCGGCGTATTTGTTGGTGAGCACCGAGCCCTGCGCCTCAAGCACGGCGCGCGAGACGATGTTCTCCGACGCGATCAGCTCGATCTCGTCGCGCTGGCGGCCGAGCTCAGCGGAGATGGCGCCGGCGAGCTCCGGATCGGTCTCGGCCAGCGGCGCCGAGAAGAAACGGTTGATGAAGTTGTGGCTAGAAGCATGAGCTTCGGACGACATAGACCGGCCTCCCTGGGCGGTGGCGATGCCTCCCGGCCGGCGGCGTGCCGACCGCGAAATCGAGGCGGGTCGCTTAGCACAGCACCCGGGGCTTTCAAAGCATGCCGGCCGCAGGGGTGCCTTGCATCGAGGCGGCAGCCGCAACGGAAGGGTGCGACACCGGCGCTCTGAGGTGATGACAGCGCGCGGGGGCGGCGCGTATCGTCGCGCCCTCACCTTCTCGCGAATCCGGGCCACGTCATGAAGATCATCCACTCGCCGCGCCATCTCGGCCATTCCGGCCATGTCGAACTGATGAACGGACAGGTCGTTCCGGCCTTCGAGAAGCCGGAACGGGTCGCGATGATCCTCAACGCCATCGGTGAGCGGCCGTTCGGCACGCTGATCGAGCCCGCCGCCCATGGCCTCGATCCGCTGCTGAAGGTCCATGATGCCGCCTATGTCCGCTTTCTCGCCAATGCCTGGGCGATGTGGACGGCGGACGGGCGCGACTTCCCGGCCCTGCCGAGTTTCTGGCGGGCACCCGGCATGCGCACGGACATCGAGCCGGAAACGATCGACGGCAAGCTCGGCCATTTCTCCTTCGATGCCGGCTGCTGCATGGTCGCGGGCACCTGGGATGCGGTGCAGGCGGCCGCCGATATCGCCCTGACCGGCGCCGACCTCGTCGCGGGTGGCGAGAGGGCGGCGTTCGCCCTGTGCCGGCCGCCGGGCCATCACGCCCATGCCGGCACGATGGGCGGCTACTGCTTCATCAACAATGCCGCCGTGGCGGCGCAGAGCCTGCGCGACCGGGGCGCGGCGCGCGTCGCCATCCTCGATGTCGACTACCATCACGGCAATGGCACGCAGGCGATCTTCTATGATCGCCCGGACGTGCTGGTCTGCAACATCCACGCCGATCCGCTGCAGGAATTCCCCTATTTCCTCGGCTTTGCCGATGAGATCGGCGCCGGCACCGGCGAAGGCTTCAACGCGAATTATCCGCTGCGCTGGGGCACCGATTATGCCGGCTGGGGCGCGGCGCTCGACGCGGCCTGCGCGCGGATCGAGGCGTTCGGGGCGGATGTGGTGGTCGTCTCGCTCGGCGTCGACACCTACAAGGACGACCCGATCTCGCAGTTCCTGCTCGACAGTCCGGACTATCTGAAGATCGGCGCCCGCATCGCCGCTCTCGCCCGCCCGACCCTGTTCGTGATGGAAGGCGGCTACGCTGTCGAGGCGATCGGCGTCAACGTTGCCAATACGTTGGAGGGCTTTCTTCAGCGCTAGTGCGAAGAAGGCCGCTCAGAGCCGGTAGAGGATCTGGTCGGTCCAGAACCGCTCCAGCCGGCTCAACGCCTTATTCAGCTGCTGGAAATCCTGCGGCCCGATCCCGCCGATCTGCTCGATGGTGGCGAGGTGCTTGGCGTGGAGGCCTTCGACAAGGTCGCGGACCTCCTCGCCCTTCGCGGTCAGCCGGATCCGCACCGAGCGCCGGTCCACCCGCGAGCGGCGGTGGTCGAGAAAGCCGGTCTCGACCAGCTTCTTGAGATTGTAGGAGACATTGGCCCCGAGATAGTAGCCGCGCGTGCGCAGTTCGGCGGCGGTCAGTTCGGCGTCGCCGATATTGAACAGCAGCAGCGCCTGCACGGCGTTGATGTCCTCGCGCGCGCGCCGGTCGAGCTCGTCCTTCACCACATCTAGCAGCCGCCGATGCAGCCGCTCCACCAGCGTGACCGCCTCCCGATAGAGCGGGCGGATCGCATCCCGCCGCTCGTCTTCGGCCTCATGGATGTTGACGACGTTGGCCGCCTGAGCTGCGCGCATGGATCGTATCCCGGTCTCAGAAATGGGGGATTGGTTCCCTCTCATGAGGCGGCAAGTCTCACGCCGGCGGGGCTAAGATCGGTTTAAGCGACAGGCTGAATCCTTCGTCACCGCAACGGGTTAATGAAAGATGAAGGCTCAGCGTTCGCTCTCGCGCGCGGCCTTGTAGGTGAGGAAGGCATAGGCGGCGACCAGCACCGTCTCGATGGCGGCGACGATCATCAGCCGGCCGACGCCCTCCGGTGCCGAGGCGTTGATGAGGATCTGCACCATCGCCGTCACCAGCCAGAGCACCACGCCCCAGGACGCGCCGAGCCAGAGGCCCACGGCCGCCACCGGGTTCATGATGGCGGCCCAGATCACCGCCGACTGGGCGGCGAGAGAGAGCATTTCGAAGCGGCTGGTGTCCCCGTCCCAGACGCCGCAGACGAGGGTCCAGCTGTAAACCGTCTTCACCATCAGGAAGCCGGCGAGGCAGCGCAGATAGAGAATCACGCGCGACTGCCAGAGCGGCATGCGCGCCCCGGCCGGGCCAAGGGTGGCGTCTATGGGATCGTAGGGAGAACTCATGGCGCCTGCATACTCCAAAACGCGGTCAGGCCAGCAGCAATTCGTCGTCAAGCGGCGTATCGAACAGGGCGGCGATGGCGGCGGGGTCGACCTCCTCCAGCCGCGCCGGACGCCAGGCCGGCTTCTGGTCCTTGTCCACCAGCACCGCGCGCACGCCCTCGAAGAAATCGGACTGGTCGAGCAGGCGCGTCACGAGGCGGAATTCCAGCCTCAGACAACCGGCCAGATCGAGAGCCGGGCCACGCTGCATCTGCTGGAAGGCGATGTGCACGCTGGTCGGCGAGGCCCGGCGGATGGTCTCCAACTGCAGCCGGGCGAAGGCGGCGACGTCGCCCTCGCCTTCCCCCACCTTTTCCAGCGCGATGAGAATGGCCGCCACCGAGCCGCCGGCGAAGATGCGGTCGATGTGCGGGTAGAGGCTGGCAAGATCGGGGGCGGGCGGGCGAACCGCCATGCGCGCGAGGTGCCCCTCCATCGCCTCGCCCGCCGCCAGCGCGTCGATCAGCTCCGGCCAGCGGGCGGTTGGGATGTGGTGGGTGTAGAGGCCGAGCGCCAGCGCGTCCGCCATGCCGATCCGGGCACCTGTCATGGCGAGCCAGGTACCGCTCCAGCCGGGAAGGCGCGGCAGCACGAACGTGCCGCCGACATCGGGAAACAGGCCGATCGCGACTTCCGGCATGGCGAAGCCGAGATTTTCCCCGGCCACGCGGTAGCGTCCATGGCCGGTGAGACCGAAGCCGCCGCCGAAGCACAGGCCGTCGACCAGCGAGGCGAAGGGCTTGGGGTAGCGGGCAATGAGATAGTCCAGCGCGTATTCGTCGCGCCAGTATTGCCGGGCCTCCTGCTTGCGCCCGGAGCGGCCAAGCTCCGCCATGGCCCGTACATCGCCGCCGACGCAGAACGCGCGCTCATGCGCCGAACGGAGCACCACATGGGCGATGTGGGAATCGCTGATCCAGGCTCGCAATTGCGCATCCATCGCCCGCACCATCGGGTGATCGAGCGCGTTCAGCGCGCGCGGCCGGTCGAGCGTCACGATGCCAAGGGCGCCGCGCTCCTCGAAGCTGATGCCGATCTCTGCTGTCATGTCACTCATGCCGCGTTGCTGTCCCCGCCCCGCCACTTAAGCTTTTCTCCGCCGCCGGCAAAGCCGCATCGCTGATCCCGAACGCCAAGTGGTGGCCGCAGCAGGGGTTGCCGCGTCAACATGCCCCGCGACCCAGGGACCGGCGCATACGCAATCAACCGGGTGAAGAGGTCGCGCGCGGCGTCGTATGGAGCTATAACCATTCGAAAGTGCCGCGCCGGAGGCGACGCGGCGGGATCCCGCCCTCCTGGCGAGTGTCTTTGCGAGCGTGTCCATGACCATTCCCTTCGCCCGTCCGCGCCCTGTCCATCCCGAGCCCTCCGGCCGGCCGGATGCGTCGTCGAAGCTTGAGCTGGTGCAGCGCCCCCGGCGCAACCGCAAGTCCGAATGGGCGCGGCAGCTGCTGCGCGAAAACACGCTCACCGTCGCCGATCTGATCTGGCCGATCTTCGTCAAGGATGGCCATGGCGAGCGGACCGCAATCGGCTCCATGCCGGGGGTCGATCGGCTCTCCGTCGATGAGGCGGTACGCGAGGCGGAACGGGCGGCGCGGCTCGGCATTCCGGCTCTGGCGCTTTTTCCCTACACCGACCCGGCGCTGCGTTCGGCCGATGGGCGCGAAGCGCTGAATTCGGGCAATCTGGTCTGTCGCACGCTGCGGGCGATCAAGGACGCGGTGCCGGAGATCGGTCTCATCACCGATGTGGCGCTCGATCCCTATACCAGCCATGGCCATGACGGGCTGCTCGACACGCAGGGGCGCATCCTCAATGACGAGACGGTGGCCGTGCTGGTCGAGCAGGCGCTGGTCCAGGCGGAAGCCGGCGCCGATGTCATCGCTCCCTCCGACATGATGGACGGACGCGTGGGTGCCATCCGGCGGGCGCTGGATGGCGAGGGCTTCCACGATGCCCAGATCCTCGCCTACAGCGCCAAATACGCCTCGGCCTTCTACGGCCCGTTCCGCGACGCGGTGGGCTCCACCGGCTGCCTCAAGGGCGACAAGCGCACCTACCAGATGGACCCGGCCAACGGGATGGAGGCGCTGCGCGAGGCGGCGCTCGACATCGAGGAAGGGGCGGACATGCTGATGGTCAAGCCCGGCCTGCCCTATCTCGACATCGTCTACCGGCTCAAGGAAACCTTCGGCCTGCCAACCTTCGCCTATCAGGTGTCAGGCGAATACGCGATGATCGAGGCCGCCGCCCGCAATGGCTGGCTCGACGGCGACAAGGCGATGATGGAAAGCCTGATGGCCTTCAAGCGCGCCGGCGCCGATGGCATCCTCACCTATTTCGCGCCGCGCGTGGCGGAAAAGCTGGCGCGCGAGGGCTGACGACGGCAGGCGCAAGCGGCCATGCCCGGCTGCGCGCGCGGCTGCCATCGCCTGCTCCAACGTGCCCTGATCGGCCTCGCACTGCTGCTGCTTCCCGGCTGCGGCTCGGTGATCGATGCCGACCAGGCCCGCATCTGCCGGGCGGTGGCTCCCGCTCTCCATGATGAGGCGGCTGACATCGTCGAGACCCAGCTTGCGCCGGTGCCGAACGATCCCACGGCGCTGCGCTATCGCTACCGCGTCCGCTCCTCCCTCGGCAGCGGACCGCATGAACTGATCTGCCGCTTCGCCGCCCAGGCCGGCGCCGGCCGCTTCCACCTCGTGGCGCTGCTGCAGGACGGCACGCCGCTGGGCGATGTGAAACTCTATATCCTCCGGCGCTGGTGGCTGGAGGAAAGCCGCAGCGAGACGCGGGGCGCGCCACTCTTCCGCCTGGGCAAGAGCGGGGCTTATTGGCTCCAACAGGCCCTTGGCGGCCTCGTCTTGATGGGGGTCTATGGGCTCATCGCCACCGGCTTTGCCCTGGTCCACGGCCTTTACGGCCGGATCAACCTCGCTTTCGGGGAAGTGGCCGTGGCCGGCGGCGTCTATATGCTGGTCGCGATCAGCCTCGCCGGGGCGGCGGGGCGGCTCGGACCGGCCGGGCTGGCCATGGCTCTCCTGGCGGGCATTGGCGGGGCGGCACTGCTGAGCTGGGCGATCGGCCGGACGGTGATCGTGCCCATTCTTGCCCGTGCCCGCTCGCCGCAGCCGGTGCTCATCGCCACGCTGGCCGTCGCCATCGTGCTGGCCGAACTCTTCCGCCTCACCTCTCCCTATCGTGAAAACTGGCTGCCTGCGCTCATCAACCGGCCGATCCTTATCGCCGGGCAGGACGGCTTCGTGGCGACCGCGACGCCGGCGCAGTTCCTCGCCGCCGGCCTCACTTTGACCGGCATTTCGCTGCTGCTCAGCCTCATACGCTTCACCGGATATGGGCGCAGCTGGCGCGCCTATGCCGACGACCCGCTGATGGCGGCGTTGACCGGCGTGCGGATTCCCAGGCTGGTGGGCGTCACTTTCGCGCTGGCGGGAGGCTGCGCCGGGCTTGCGGGAGTGGCCATGGTGATGGCCTATGGAACGATAACGCCCGGTGACGGGCTGTCGATGACGCTCAAAGCCTTGATTTCGGCTATTATTGGCGGCATTGGCTCCGTACCGGGTGCCTTGCTCGGCGCCGCCCTCGTCGCCAGTGTCGAAATCGTGTGGTCGTCGGCCTTCGATATCGGCTATCGCGACGTGGTGATCTATTCCCTTCTGGCGGCCGTTCTAGTCCTGCGGCCGGGAGGCCTTTTCCAGCGTGCGGCACATTCGCCGCGAGAATTCTGAGTGGTTCGATGACCTTGCCCGTAACCCCCGCCGATGTCGCCGCCGCACGCAAGTTGCTGGATGGCGCGGTGCTGCGCACGCCTACCCTGCCGGCGCCGCGCCTCTCGGCGATTACGGGCGCGCATGTCTATGTGAAATATGAAAACCTTCAGGTCACGGCGAGCTTCAAGGAACGCGGCGCGCTGACCAAGCTGGCCAGCCTCTCGGCGCAGGAGCGCGCCGCCGGCGTCGTCGCCATGTCGGCCGGCAATCACGCGCAGGCATTGGCCTATCACGCCGCCCGGCTCGGCATCCGCGCCACGATCGTGATGCCGAAGTTCACCCCGATCGTGAAAGTGGCGGCCACCGAGGCACATGGCGCCCGGGTGGTGCTGCACGGCGAATCGGTCGGCGATGCTTCCGAGGAGGCCGACCGCATCGCCCAGGCTGAGCATCTCGTCTGGGTTCACCCCTATGATGACCGCCATGTGATCGCCGGCCAGGGCTCCATCGCCTCGGAGATGCTGGAGGACGCACCGGACCTCGACGCCCTGCTCGTGCCCGTCGGCGGCGGCGGCATGATCGCCGGCATGGCGGTGGCGGCGCGCGACATGCGGCCCGACATCGAAATCGTCGGCGTCGAGACGCAGCTCTACCCCTCGATGTGGAACGCGCTTCACCAGCAGTCCCTGCCCTGCGAAGGCGCGACGCTGGCGGAAGGCATTGCGGTAAAGCAGGCCGGCACGCTGACGCGCGAGCTGGTGTCGGCGCTGGTGTCCGACGTCGTGCTGGTGAGCGAGCCGACGATTGAGCGCGCGGTGAACCTGTTCCTGACCCAGCAGAAGACGCTCTCCGAAGGCGCCGGTGCCGCCGGCCTTGCGGCCCTGCTCGCCGACCCGGACCGCTATCGCGGCCGCAAGGTGGGGCTCGTCGTGTCGGGCGGCAATATCGACCCGCGCATCGTCGCCTCCATCATGATGCGCGAGTTGGAGCGCGAGGAGCGGATCGTCTCGTTCCGCTTCTCCATGCTGGATCGGCCGGGCGAGCTGGGCATCATCGCCGGTCTGCTGGGCGGGCTTGGCGCCAACATCCTCGAAGTGGAGCACAAGCGCCATTTCCTCGACGTGCACGCCAAGGGAGCCCGGCTGGACGTGACCGTGGAGACCCGCGACCGCGCTCATGCCGACACGGTCTATCATACGCTGATCGAGAACGGCATGGATGTGGTGCGGGTCGACTGGCAGGCCGCCGGCTAGCACGGTTTGAGCGAGAGAACGTCTGTCTCGGCGGGTTGCCGAGGCGGGCACGCTCTTGTCCGCGCCGGAGGGCGCCCCCACCTGACGGGGCAGGAGGAGACCGGCATGTTCGATACACGCAATGGCGAGGAAGAGAGGCCCTACGCCTTCGATCCGCTCGTCGAGCCGGAATATTTTCGCGGCGTGCTCTCCCGCCGGTTCATGGCGTTCCTCATCGACACCGTGATCATCTGCGTGCCCGTCGGCATGGCGGCGCTGCTGATCTTCATCTTCGGCTTCCTCACCTTCGGGCTCGGCTGGTTCCTGTTCAGCCTGCTGGGGCCGGGCTATGTGGTGTGGGCGCTGGTCTATGTCGGGCTCACCCTGGGCGGACCGCGCTCGGCCACACTGGGCATGCGCGCGATGGGGATCGAGATGCGGGTGTGGCACGGCGCGCCGATGACGCCCATGCTGGCCGTGGTCAGCCTCGTCCTGTTCTGGGTGTCGGTGAGCGTCTTTACCCCGTTCGTCACGATCATCGGCCTGCTCAACCGGCGCAAGCGGCTGGCGCATGATTTCATCATCGGCACGGTCGTGACCAATAATGACGAGCGTGCGGGCGAGCTTCGCGGCTATCGCTGATCCCGCCGCCCCTGCGGATCGTAGTGCTCCGCATCAAAGCAGGCTTTGACGTCGCGGCCGGGGCGCGCGATCCTCAGCCATTCGCAACGTGAACATGCCGTGACCGAACATTCGCGCGACACACCGCAATTCTACCTGACCGCCCCCTCACCCTGCCCCTATCTGGCGGGGCGCTCGGAGCGGAAGGTGTTCACGCATCTGGTTGGCGAGCGGGCCACCCAGCTCAATGACGTGCTGACCCATGGCGGGTTCCGGCGCAGCCAGTCCATCGCCTATCGCCCGGCCTGCGAGCAATGCCGCGCCTGCGTCTCGGTGCGGGTGTGCGTCGACGATTTCCGCGAGACGCGCGGCTTCCGCCGCGTGCGCCAGGCCAATGCCGACCTCATCGGCGATATCCGCGCCGCCATCCCGACCGCCGAGCAATATTCCCTCTTCCGCCTCTATCTCGACAGCCGGCACTCCGATGGCGGCATGGCCGACATGACGGTGCTCGACTACGCGATGATGGTGGAGGACAGCCATGTCCGCACCCGGCTGATCGAATATCGCCGCCACGGGCCGGCCACGGCGGTCAGCGGGCGCGGCCAGGGGCCGCTCTATGGCGTGGCGCTGACCGACGTGCTCGCCGACGGCCTGTCCATGGTCTACTCGTTCTATGACCCCGACCAAGCCGGCCGCTCGCTCGGCACCTACATGATCCTCGACCATATCGCCAAGGCGAAGGCGATGGGCCTGCCCTATGTCTATCTCGGCTACTGGGTCGAAGGCTCCGACAAGATGAACTACAAGCGCCGTTTCCTGCCGCAGGAACGCCTTGCGCCAGCGGGCTGGATCCGGACCGAGGAATAGGTCGTCGCGCCGTCACATGACACTTTGTCGACCGCCGGCCCGCACGCCCGTCATAGCGCTGTGACGTCGGAGGGGTAGCACACTGGAACGCTTCCAACTCGGAGCGGGACAGATTGCCGGAGCCCCCCATGACCGACGACCTTCATCGCCCGCCGCAGGAATCCGCCCACCCGGAACGCGCCGATCAGGCATCGCCCTTCCGCACCAGCCTGCTGGAAGAGGCCGACGGCGCCGGTAGCAACCCGACGCTCAACCCCACCATGGGCGAGCTGATCTCGATCCGCTTCTCCCGCCGTGGCCTCCTCAAGGGTGCCCTCGCCGTTTCCGCCATTGCCGCCTCCGTCGGCCCCGCCGCGCTGATGTCAGCCGAAAAGGCGCAGGCCGCCAGCGACGGCAGCGCCGCCGCGAATGGTTCGGCCTTCAGCTTCATCGAGGTCGAGGCGGGCGTGGACGAGACCCACCATGTCGCCGAAGGCTATGACGCCGAGGTGCTGCTGCGCTGGGGCGACCCGCTGTTTCCCGATTCGCCGGAATTCGACCCGAGGAACCAGACGGCCGAGGCCCAACGCCGGCAGTTTGGCTACAATAACGACTATGTCGGCTTCATCCCGCTCGATGGCTCCTCCGAGCACGGGCTTTTGGTGGTGAACCACGAATACACCAATGAGCACCTCATGTTCCCCGGCATCGTCACCCTTGCCGAGGGCAAGCTGAAGGTGGCGCCGGCGGACAAGACGCGCGTCGATGTCGAGATGGCCGCGCATGGCGGCACCATCGTCGAGATCCGCAAGGTCGACGGCAAATGGCAGGTGGTGCGCGAGGGCAAGCTGAACCGCCGCATCACCTCCACCACGCCGATGCAGATCACCGGCCCGGCCGCCGGCAGCGACCGGCTGAAGACGGCGGCGGACGCGACCGGCACCCAGGTGATCGGCACGCTCAACAACTGCGCCGGCGGCGTGACCCCGTGGGGCACCTATGTGATGGCCGAGGAGAACTTCCACGGCTATTTCCTCGGCAAGCTGCCCGAGGGCCACAAGGAGGCTGCCAACTACAAGCGCTATGGCGTGCCGGAAACCTCCTATGAGTGGGGCAACATCTATGACCGCTTCGACCTCGCCAAGGAGCCGAACGAGCCGAACCGCTTTGGCTGGATTGTTGAAGTGGACGTGAACGACCCGAATGCGGTGCCGAAGAAGCGCACCGCCATGGGCCGGTTCAAGCATGAGGGTGCGGAGTCGATCGTCGCCAAGGACGGGCGCGTCGTGTTCTATCTCGGCGACGACGAGCGCTTCGACTATGTCTACAAGTTCGTCACCGCGGGCACGTTCAACCCGAATGACCGCGCCGCCAACATGGACCTGCTGGATTCCGGCACGCTCTATGTCGCCAAGTTCGATGCCGACGGCGCGCTGGAATGGCTGCCGCTGGTGTTCGGCCAGGGCCCGCTGACCGCCGCCAACGGCTTCGGCAGCCAGGCCGACGTGCTGATCGAGACCCGCCGTGCCGCCGACCTGCTCGGCGCCACCAAGATGGACCGGCCCGAGGACGTCCAGCCGAACGGCGTCAACGGCAAGGTCTATGTGATGCTGACCAACAACACCAAGCGCAAGGACGACCAGGTCGACGCCGCCAATCCCCGCGCCAAGAACGCCTTCGGCCACATCATCGAGATCGCCGAGGCGGATGGCGACTTCGCCGCCACCAAGGGCAAATGGGAAGTGCTGCTGAAGTGCGGCGATCCTTCGGTCGCGGCGGTGGGCGCGTCCTTCTCCACCGACACCACCCGCAATGGCTGGTTCGGCATGCCCGACAACTGCGCCGTCGATGCCGCCGGCCGGCTCTGGGTCTCCACCGACGGCAACAACCCGAAGGACACCGGCCGCACCGACGGGCTGTGGGCGGTCGACACCGAAGGCGGCGCGCGCGCGACCTCCAAGCTGTTCTTCCGCGTCCCGGTAGGCGCCGAGCTGTGCGGCCCGCTGTTCACGCCGGACGACCGCACCGCCTTCGTCGCCGTGCAGCACCCCGCCGATGGCGGCACCGACTGGGCACCCTTCGGCCGGCCCTCCTATTACGAAGACCTGTCCACCCGCTGGCCCGACTTCAAGGACGACATGCCGGTGCGCCCGGCCGTGGTCGTCATCACCAAGAAGGATGGCGGCAAGATCGGCAGCTGACGTCGGCGGAAGACGAGACCGTCGCGCTCTCATCCCTCATCCCCGGGCTTGACCCGGGGACCCAGCCCGTCCGCACGCGGTTGGTCACAAGCCTGGGTGGCCGGGTCACGCCCGGCCATGAGGGGAGCGCGAGGACACTGCCCTCGCCCTCCGGGCGCGGCTCAGCCGAACCTGTTGTTGCGCGGAAAACCCTTGGGCGGCAGGCGGCCGGCGCCGGCGCGCTCGCCGCGCCATTCGGTGAGGTCGGTCACGGTCCAGGTGCGGCCGGACGTATCGGTCCAGGTGAGGCCGTCGGCGGCGGCGAACACCTTCACGTCGCTCATCGCGCCGTCCTTGTAGCGCTGCAGCCGCACGCCGCGCCCGCGCGCCATTTCGGGGATCTGCGACAGCGGGAACACCAGCAGCTTGCGGTTCTCGCCGATCACCGCGACGCTGTCGCCTGTGGCCGGCGTCACCTTCACCGCCTCCTGCGCATCGACACCGAGGATCTGCTTGCCCTTGCGGGTATTGGCGAGGCAATCGTCCTCGGCAACGAGGAAGCCCCGTCCTTCCTTCGCCGCCACCAGCAGCCGGCGTCCGCCGAGATAGGGCAGCACGTCAAGAATATCGGCTTCCTGCTCCAGCTCGATCGACAGGCGCAGCGGCTCGCCATGGCCGCGCCCGCCCGGCAGCTTCGAGGCGTCGAGCGTGTAGAAGCGGCCATTGGTGGCGAACACCAGCAGCTTGGCCGTCGTCTCGGTGAAGAAGGTGATCTTGAGCCGGTCGTCGCCCTTGAAAGCCAGGGCGGTAAGATCGGCCACATGGCCCTTCAGCGCCCGGATCCAGCCCTTTTCCGAGACAACGATGGTGATCGGCTCGCGTTCCACCAGCGCCTCGATCACCGCGTCCGCCTTGTGCACCGAGGCTTCCCCGAAGGTGGTGCGGCGGCGGCCGAGGGGCGTTTCGGGCGCAAACATCTTGCGCGTCTCGGCCAGCTGCCGGGCCACCGTCTTCCACTGCAGCGCCTCGGAGCCGAGCAGCTTCTCGATGCCGGCCTTCTCCTTGGATAGCGCGTCGTGCTCCTTGCGGATCTCGAATTCCTCAAGCTTGCGCAGGCTGCGCAGGCGCATGTTGAGGATGGCTTCGGCCTGAACATCGGTCAGCTCGAACCGCGCGATAAGGGCGGGCTTGGGCTCGTCCTCCTCGCGGATGATCGCGATCACCTCGTCGAGATTGAGATAGGCGATGAGGTAGCCGCCCAGCACTTCCAGCCGGTGCTCGATCTCCCCGAGCCGGTGGCGCGAGCGGCGCAGCAGCACCTCGCGGCGATGGTCGACCCATTCGCGCAACGCTTCCAGCAGGCTGACGACCTTCGGCACCTGCCCGCCGACCAGCACGTTCATGTTGAGCGGAAAGCGCGTCTCCAGCTCGGTCAGCCGAAAAAGGCTCTCCATCAGCAGTTCGGCATCGACACTGCGCGCGCGCGGTTCGAGCACGAGCCGCACATCCTCGGCGCTCTCGTCGCGGACATCGGCCAGAAGCGGCAGCTTCTTCTCGTTCAGCAGGTCGGCGATCTTCTCCACCAGGCGGGACTTAGGCACGCCATAGGGAATCTCGGTGACGACGATCACATAGGTGCCGCGCCCGGTCTCTTCCTTCTCCCAGCGCGCCCGCAGGCGAAAGCCGCCGCGCCCGGTGGCGTAGGCATCGGCGATCGAGGACGGGGATTCAATGATGACGCCGCCGGTCGGGAAGTCCGGCCCCTTCACAAAGGCCAGCAGATCGTCGGTGGTGGCCTGCGGGTTGTCGATCAGGTGCAGGCTGGCGTCGATCAGCTCGGCCGCGTTGTGCGGCGGGATCGAGGTCGCCATGCCCACCGCGATGCCGGTCGAGCCATTCGCCAGCAAATTGGGGAACGCGCCCGGCATGACGACGGGCTCTTCCGTCGTGCCGTCATAATTGGGACGAAAGTCGACCGCGTCCTCGTCGATGCCGTCGAGGATGAGCCGCGCGACCTCGGTCAGGCGGGCTTCGGTGTAGCGTTCGGCAGCGGCATTGTCGCCGTCGATATTGCCGAAATTACCCTGCCCGTCGACCAGCGGATACCGCTGGGCAAAGTCCTGCGCCAGACGCACCATGGCGTCGTAGATCGCCGCATTGCCGTGCGGATGGAACGAGCCCATCACGTCGCCGACGATCTTGGCGCTCTTGCGGAAGCCGCCGCCGGGGTCGAGCCGCAGCAGCCGCATGCCGTAGAGAATGCGCCGATGCACCGGCTTCAGGCCGTCGCGCGCGTCCGGCAGCGCCCGGTGCATGATGGTGGACAGCGCATAGGCGAGGTAGCGCTCTTCAAGCGCCGCCTTGAGCCCGATCGGTTCGATCGTGCCATCATCGGTCGGAATCGGTGGCTCACCCATGCCCTGTGCTACCGCGAAGCGCGGGCGGGAACAAGACGCGAACGCGCCCGCGCAAAGCTATCCACCGGGCCGTTTCAACGCGGCCAGCAGCGAAGCGCGGGCATCGGGAAGCGGCAGGCAGCGCGGGTCGAAGACGCGCTGTGCCAGGAAATAGCCCGTCAGCGCGAAGGCGGCCTCGATATCTTCGGGCAGCGGCGGCTCGGCCACTTCCGCGATGAGGAAATAGGGTAGCGTGAATAGCTGCGCCTGCCAGGGTGCACCGGCATCGCGGCTCACCGCGCGGCCGGATTTCGGCGAGACATAGAGCAGATCGTTGCGCCCGCCGGTGGCGGCGCAGCTCTCCAGATCGAGACCGAAACCCAGTTCGGTCAGGAGTGTCAGTTCGAAACGAGCGATCATCATGCCGGTGAGGCGCGCATGGTGCAGATGCTCGACCATGGCGGCGAGATGACCGTGCAGCACGGGATGGGGGTCGCGCTCGGGCAGCAGCCGGATCAGGCTGCCGAGATGGCTCAGCGCGAAGGCGGAATGGGCCTGTGCCATCAGCCTTCCGGCATGCGCGGCCGTCACCTCAAGCGTATAGGCGCCGAGCTGCTCATCGAGACGGGCGCGCCAGGTGACGCGCACCCCGTTGCCCGCCTGCAGCGCCGCCGCCTGACGGCGCGAGCCGCCGCCGCGCACCAGGCCGAGATGGCGGCCATGGCCGGCGGTCATCACTTCGACGATGGCATTGGCCTCACCGTGGCGGCGCACGCCGAGAATGATGCCCTCGTCCGACCACTCCATCGGGCGGCCTCACTCCTGCGGGAAATCCAGCCCCATCTCGCGGTAGCGCGCCGGGTCGTCGGCCCAGTTCTCGCGCACCTTGACGAACAGGAACAGGTGGACCGGCGCCTCGACGATCTCGGTCAGTTCCTTGCGGGCGGCCATCGAGATCGCCTTGATCGTGTCGCCGCCCTTGCCGAGCACGATCTTCCGCTGGCTCTCGCGCTCGACGAAAATGGTCTGCTCGATACGGACCGAGCCGTCCTTGCGCTCCTGCCAGGAATCGGTCTCCACCGTCGAGCGGTACGGCAGTTCCTCATGCAGGCGGTGGAACAGCTTCTCGCGGGTGATCTCGGCGGCCAGCGAGCGCATCGGCGCGTCGGAAATCTGGTCCTCGGGATAGAGCCAGGGGCCGAAGGGCAGAATCTGCGCCAGCCAGGCGCGCAGGTCCTTCAACCCGTGCCCGGCGAGCGCCGAGACCATGAACAGCCGGTCGAAACTGGTGAGTTCGGCCACCTTGGCGGCAAGCTCCAGCAGGCTCTCGCGCTTCACCAGGTCGATCTTGTTGAGCAGGATCGCCCGCGGACGGCGCACATCGGCCAGGCCCCGGATGATGGACTCCACTTCCTCATTAAGGCCGGCGCGGGCATCGATGAGCAGCACCACGGCATCGGCATCGCCCGCGCCGTTCCAGGCGGAGCGCACCATGGCCTTCTCCAGCCGGCGCTTGGGCGCGAAGATGCCGGGGGTGTCGACGAGCACGATCTGCGTCGCGCCCTCGATGGCGATGCCGCGCACCAGCGAGCGGGTGGTCTGTACCTTGTGCGAGACGATCGAGACCTTGGTGCCGACCAGCGTGTTGGTCAGCGTCGACTTGCCGGCATTGGGCGTGCCGATGAGCGCGACGAAGCCGCAGCGCGTGTTTTCGCGCGCCGCCTCGGGGGCCGGGCCAGAGCCCTCCTCGCGGCCCTCTTCGGGTGTCTCGTCGATGATGTCGTTCATTGCGTAACCCGTTGGAGGAACGCCGCAGCGGCGATCTTCTGAGCGTTCTGCTTGGAGGAGCCGGTCGCCTCGACCGGCTCGAAACCCGGCACGTCGACGGCGATCCGGAACTCCGGATTATGATCGGGACCGGAGCGCTCGACCAGCCGGTAATGCGGCGGCGGCAGTCCCCGCCCCTGCGCCCATTCCTGCAGCGCGGTCTTGGGGTCGCGGGCGGAACTGCCGGGCACGGCGAGCCGGGCGCGCCAGAAGCGATCGACCATGGCCTCGGCGGCGGGATAACCGGCGTCGAGATAGACCGCCGCCAGCACCGCTTCCACCACATCGGCGAGAATGGCTGGGCGCTCGCGCCCGCCGGAACGGTCCTCGCCGGCGCCAAGCCGCAGATGCGGGCCGAGCCCCATGGCGAGCGCCACCTCGGCGCAGGCATCCTCGCAGACGAGATCGGCGAGCCGCCGCGAGAGTTCCCCCTCCTCGGCGTGCGGAAAGGCGCGGTACAGCATGTCGGAGACCACGAGCCCCAGCACATGGTCGCCGAGAAATTCGAGCCGCTGATAGGAGCGCACCCGCGCCCTGGAGCCCTGCACCCCCGTCACCGAGGAGATGTGCGTCAGCGCGAGCCGCAGATGGGCGCGGTCGGCAAAGCTGTGCCCCAGCGCGCTTTCCAGCGCATCGAGGCCGGCGTCGTCGGGGACGCGGTTCTTGCCGCGCGTCATCGCACGAAGGAGAAGAGGCGGTTCCAGCGCACCGTCCACGGCCATTTCCAGAACTGCCACGCCGCATCACCTTCCTTCACCGAGAAGAAGATGATCTGGGCCCGGCCGATCAGGTTGTCATAGGGCACATAGCCGACCTGGCTGAGCACGCGGCTGTCGGTGGAATTGTCGCGGTTGTCGCCCATCATGAAATAGTGGCCGGGCGGCACCTTGTAGACGTCGGTATTGTCGTAGAAGCCGTTCTCGACGAGATCGAGCGTGTAGTAGCTCACCCCATTGGGCAGGGTCTCGGTCCAGCGCTTCACGCGCTCCACCCGGCCATTGCCCTCGTCGTCCATCCAGTAGCCGGCATCCTCGCGCTTCACCGGCACGCCATTGATGTGCAGCAGGCCGCCGATCATCTGGATCTCGTCGCCGGGAAGGCCGATCACCCGCTTGATGTAGTCGGTGCTTTCGTCGCGCGGCAGCTTGAACACCACGACGTCGCCACGATTGGGCGTCGAGCCGAGGATGCGGCCGTCGAACAGCGGCGGCGAGAGCGGCAGCGAGAAGCGGCTGTAGCCATAGCTGAACTTCGACACGAAGAGGTAGTCGCCGACCAGCAGCGTCTCCTTCATCGAGCCGGAAGGGATGTTGAACGGCTGGAACAGGAAGGTGCGGATCAGCAGCGCGATCAGGAACGCCTGGAGAATGACCTTGACGGTTTCGCCGAGGCCACCTTCCTGCTTCTTCGGTTCGGTGGTGGACGTCATGTTGCCTTCCGGTGCGCTCGCGGCACGGCATGCGCCGCGCAGGGCGGCCGTGCGGCTCCTATAGCCGCTCAGTGCGGCGGCGGCAACGCGCGCCGCTCACGATCGCACGAGGTGACGGGGCGGAAGTTCTCTACACGTCCGGCGTGGCGGGAACGGCGCTGATGATGACGAAGGCCTGCGCCAGCGGACCATCATCGGTAATGGTGAGGTCGATCTGTGCCTCGAAGCCGGCGGGGGTGAGGGCGTCGAGCCGCGCCTTCGCGCCGCCGGTGAGCTTCAGGGTCGGCCGCCCCGAGGGCAGGTTGACCACGCCCATGTCGCGCCAGAACACGCCCTGCGCCAGCCCGGTGCCGAGCGCCTTGGCGCAGGCCTCCTTGGCGGCGAAGCGCTTGGCATAGCTCTCCGCCCGGCGGGCGCGGCGATCGGATTTGGCCCGCTCCACCGGGGTGAACACCCGGTCGAGAAAGCGCTCGCCATGGCGCTCCAGCACCTCGGCGACGCGCCTGACGTCGGTGATGTCGGAGCCGATGCCGAGGATCACGCCCTGCCCTCCCTCACGCCGCCTGCGGCGCGCCGAGGCGGGCGCGGCCGCGCGCCATCGCGGTACGCATATGGCGGATGGCACCTTCCAGCCCGACGAAGATCGACTCGCCAATGAGGAAATGGCCGATATTGAGCTCGCGCACCGCCGCCACGCCGGCCATCACCTCGGCGGTGGCGTAGTCGAGCCCGTGCCCGGCATGGATTTCCAGCCCGAGTTCGCTCCCCTGCCCGGCCGCCGCCAGCAGACGCGCCAGCTCGGCCTCGGCCTTGTCGCTCTCGCCGGCGGCAATGAGCTCGCACCAGGCGCCGGTGTGAAGTTCGATCACCGCCGCGCCGATATCGGCGGCGCGGGCGATCTGGTCGGCGTCCGGCGCGACGAACAGCGACACGCGGATGCCGGCATGGGCGAGCTTCTCCACCTTGTGGGCGAGGTCGATGCCGCCGCCGATGACGTCGAGCCCGCCTTCGGTGGTGCGCTCCTCGCGGCGCTCGGGCACCAGGCAGGCGGCGTGCGGGCGCTGCTCCAGGGCGATGGCGACCATTTCGTCGGTCGCCGCCATCTCGAAGTTCAGCGGCACGGTCAGCTGCTCGCGCAGGCGCCGCATGTCGCTGTCGCGAATGTGGCGGCGGTCCTCGCGCAGATGGGCGGTGATGCCGTCGGCCCCGGCGGCGCAGGCCAGCTGGGCCGCGCGCACCGGATCGGGCAGATCGCCGCCGCGCGCGTTGCGGATGGTGGCGACGTGGTCGACATTCACGCCGAGGCGGATGGGGGGAATAAGCGTGGTCACGCCTTCACCCCCTGGATGCTGCGCGAGCCGGGCTTGACCGGCGGCAGGGCGGCCAGCTCCGGCGGCAGCGCGTCGGCGGGATAGGCGGGAATGTCAAGCCGGGCGAGCGCCACCAGCGGGACGCCGAGATCGGCCTTGCCGTTCGAGCGGTCGATAAGGCAGGCGGCGCCGACGACGTTCGAGGTGTGCTCGGCGATGGAGGCGAGACATTCGCGCGAGGAAAGCCCGGTGGTGACGATGTCCTCCACCATCAGCACCTTGGCCTCGGGGGGAATCGTGAAGCCGCGGCGCAGCTGGAAAGTGCCGCCCTCGCGCTCGACGAACACCGCCATGGCGCCGAGCTGGCGGGCGGTCTCATAGCCCGGCACGATGCCGCCGACGGCCGGCGACACGACATAGTCGATCTTGCCGAAGGCGGCCTCGGCCTTCTCCGCCAGCGCCTTGCACAGGCGGGCGGTGCGGACCGGGTCCTGGAAGATGAACATCTTCTGCAGGAAAATCGGGCTGCGCAGGCCGGAGGAGAGGATGAAATGCCCCTCCAGCAGCGCACCCGCCGCACGGAACTCGGCCACGACCTCGTCTTGTGTCATCTCGAACGCCCGGAGCAGGTTGCTGAATGGGTGGCGTGATAGCCCATCCAACGGGCCACGTCACCCATTCGCCGCTCCGATCAGGCGCGGGCGACGGCGCCCTCGCGCCCGGCGCGGCTGCGGGCACGGGCGCAGGCCAGCGCCGCTTCCCCGGCCAGCTGCTCGACGCGGCCGCTGGCGATCATGTGGCCATCGCCGGAGAGCCGCCCCCACAAGGCCTTGGCGGCGCCGGAGACGATGCGGACATTGGCGTGGATCTGTTCGGTCATCGGTGTCTCCTGCGAACGCTGCGTGGAACTGCCGATGAAACGCCGAACAGGGTTAACGGTTCCTTGTCAGCCGTTCACCCGCTCGACGCTGGAGACGACCGGCCGGGCGCGCAGATCGGTCAAAATGCCGTTGAGGTGGCGCAAATCATAGACGCCGATATCGATCACCATCCGGGTAAAATCGGCCGAGCGCGAGGACATGCGCAGATTCTCGATATTGCCGTCGCGCTCGCCGATGACCTGGGCGATCTGCGCCAGCGAGCCGGGCTCGTTGGTGGCGACGACGACGATCTGCACCGGGAAGCGCTGCGGGTCGTCCTCTTCGACATCCCAGCGCACGTCGAGCCAGCGCTCCGGCTCCTCCTCGAAATCCTGCAGCGCCGGCGACTGGATCGGGTAGATGGTGATCCCCTCGCCCGGCGAGAGGATGCCGACGATGCGGTCGCCCGGCACGGCGCCGCCATTGGGAGCGAAGCGCACCGGCAGCTCGCGGTTGATGCCGCGAATCGGGATGGCGGTGAGCGGATCGGGGTCGCTTTCAATGCCGGGAATCTTGAACTTCAGGCTCTGGCCCTGCTCGAGCTCGAACCAGCCTTCGCCCTTGAGCGCGGCGCGCTCTTCCGGCCGCGGGCCGGTCCATTCGGGATGGACCGCCTTCACCACATCGTCCGAGCGCATCTCGCCGCGCCCCACCGCGGCATAGACGTCCTCCAGCGAGGCGCGGGCCAGGCGACCGACCGAAGCCGCCAGCTTCTCCTCGGAGAACACCTTGCCGGCGCGCACGATGGCCCGCTCGACGATCTTCTTGCCGAGCCCGGCATATTGCGCCCGCACGGCGGCGCGGGTGGCGCGGCGGATGGCGGCGCGGGCCTTGCCGGTGACGACGATCGATTCCCAGGCCGCCGGCGGCGTCTGGCCGGAGGCGGTGATGATCTCCACCTCGTCGCCATTCTGCAGCTCCGACACCAGCGGCGAGATCTTGCCGTTGATCTTCGCCCCCACCGCCCGGTCGCCGACGCCGGTATGCACGGCATAGGCGAAATCGATCGGGGTGGCGCGGCGCGGCAGGGTGATCAGCCGGCCCTTGGGGGTGAAGCAGAACACCTGGTCGTGGAACAGTTCGAGCTTGGTGTGCTCCAGGAACTCCTCGGGGCTGGAGCCTTCGGCCAGCAATTCGATGGTGCGGCGCAGCCAGGCATAGGCGTTGGAATCGCGGGTCAGCGGATCGGAGCCGCCGGTGTCCTTGTAGAGCGCATGCGCGGCGATGCCGTATTCGGCGATTTCGTGCATCTGCCGGGTGCGTATCTGCAGTTCGACGCGCTGCCGGCCGGGGCCCACCACCGTGGTGTGGATCGAGCGGTAATCGTTCTGCTTGGGGGTGGACACGTAGTCCTTGAACCGCCCCGGCACGAGCGGCCATTTGGTGTGCACCACGCCAAGCACGGCGTAGCAGGCCTCCACGGTGTCGACGAGGATGCGGAAGCCGTAAATATCGGACAGCTGCTCGAAGGCCACCGATTTGCGCTCCATCTTCCGCCAGATGGAGTGCGG
>JAESFV010000214.1_pt1 | contig 63202 bp, 45 predicted proteins | sample 9269471 | NCBI WGS metagenome assembly JAESFV01 (sample SAMN14502647, study PRJNA617108) | algae metagenome | isolation source: Symplocastrum torsivum CPER-KK1 and co-occurring heterotrophs from... | place: USA: Central Plains Experimental Range, Colorado | collected 2001-01-01
TGTCACTGTTCGTGCTTTACTTTGGCACGAATCGACGCTACAACCAGATGGCACACCATGAGATTTTGATGGGCCCGCGCTACCGGGAGTGGATGGTGGATTTGTTCGATCGCAAGCACCTGGCATCAGACTTTTCGCTGTATCTCCATCGCCCTACTGCAACTGACCCCACCCTTGCGCCACCTAGTTGTGATTGCTGGTATGTGCTGGCTCCAGTTCCAAACCTGGATGGTGCAACGGATTGGCAGGAGATGGCAAAGCCCTACCGGGATGCGATCGTTCAGTATCTAGAGCAGCACTACTTACCGGATTTGTCAAGTCACATTGTCATAGAACACCATATTGATCCATTGCATTTCCGGGATGAGTTGAATAGCTACAAGGGCACTGCCTTTTCAGTGGAGCCTACTTTGTTTCAGTCTGCTTGGTTCCGCCCTCATAACCAAAGTGAGGATATTCCTAATCTCTATTGTGTGGGAGCCGGAACCCATCCAGGAGCAGGATTACCAGGAGTTATGAGTTCAGGCAAGATTGTGGCAGAGATGATTGGTCAGGCAGGATAAGTAAGTGGTAAGCCCTTTCATTCATCCGTCACTTTTCCTCGCATCGTCTTGAGTTGTGATCGCTTAGTTTTGCTATCCAGACGCTTTCTTTGAGAACTCCGAGTCGGTTTGCTCCTTTTGCGGAGTTTGGGGACTGCGATCGCACTTTTAATCAAGTCTTGCAGCCGTTGCAACGCCTCTTCCCGGTTCTGCTCCTGGCTGCGGTGTTCTTGAGCCTTGATCACAATCACCCCATCTTTGGTAAGGCGCTGGTCGGAAAGCTTCAACAATCGCTCTTTGTAACGATCGGGCAGTGAGGAAGCCACAATGTCAAAGCGCAGGTGAATGGCAGTCGCCACCTTATTCACGTTTTGCCCCCCTGCCCCTTGAGAGCGAACCGCACTCATCTCAATCTCATACTCTGGAATGCTCACGACATTAGAAATTTGTAGCATAATTTAACAATTGCCCAGAGATGAGTCCCACCAGTATTTGAGTAAATTTTGCTCTGATTCAGCTCTATCTATTATCTCCTGGCAGACCGAGTTGTAAGGGAAACAAGCCGATGGATCGATTGAACTTCAATGTACTTCAGCAGTTCTGGACGATCGCCAAGTCCTATTGGTCAGGGGATGAGAAATGGCAAGCCAGAGGATTACTGCTGGGGGTTGTGCTGTGTCTGCTGGCGTATACGGGGTTGAGTGTCGTGCTCAACAACAAGCGAGGGGTGCTGATTTCAGCCCTCTCAGCCCAGGATGAGCCACGCTTCTGGGAAACCGTGATCATTTTCATCGGTGTGCTGGTGATCTATGCACCATTGCTCGCAGCCTATACCTATCTGCGCGATCGCCTCAGTTTGCAATGGCGCAAATGGCTCACCCATCGATTCGTGGATAACTACTTTCGCGATCGCGCTTATTACAACCTGCATATCTCAGAAACCGAGATTGATAACCCAGATCAGCGGATTGCGGAGGATGTTCGCAGTTTTACCCAGGAGTCCCTCACCTTTTTGCTGCGGTTGGTGGAATCGGTGCTGTCAACGATCGCCTTCAGCAGCGTACTCTGGGGCATTTCTAAACCCCTAGTGTTTTTTCTGGTGCTATATGCCCTGATTGGAACTCTGGTTACAAGCGTCGTTTTTGGTAAGCCGCTTGTCCGACTCAACTTTGAGCAACTCAAGAAGGAAGCGAATCTCCGCTTTAGCCTAGTGCGAATTCGGGAGAATGCGGAAGCGATCGCCTTTTACCGAGGGGAGGAGCAGGAGTCGAATCAGGTCAAGCATCGGTTTCTGGATGTGTTTGAGAATGTCAAACGGCTGCTGGTTTGGGAGTTGAACTTAAATGTTCTGACGAATGCTTATGAGTTCATCCCCTTCGTCCTGCCTGCCTTGGTTGTCGCACCCGCGATTTTTGCTGGAGAAATGGAGGTCGGTAAAGTTTCTGAAGCACAGGGAGCTTTTGTCCGCGTCTTCTTCTCGCTCAATGTTGTCGTTGCCCGCTTCCAGCAATTGACCACTTTTGGAGCTGGAATTAATCGTCTCTATACCTTTGCAGAGTTTTTAGAACAGACAGAGGCAACCCAGGCATCCGATGAGGAAAAGCCAAGGATTCAGACAATTGAGGCAGATCGGGTGGCAGTCGAACACCTCAGCCTGCAAACTCCCAATTATCAGCGGACGTTAGTGGAAGATTTGTCGATAGAGTTACCCGTTGGACAGGGGCTTTTGGTGATGGGGCCGAGTGGTTGCGGCAAGAGTTCTCTGCTAAGAGCGATCGCTGGATTGTGGGATTCTGGTGAGGGTGCGATTGTTCGTCCTGAACCCAACCAGATTCTATTTCTGCCGCAGCGTCCTTACATGGTGCTGGGCACTCTGCGCGATCAACTGCTCTATCCCAATACCCACCTTGAGGTTGACGAGCAACACTTGAAGCAAGTTCTGGAACAGGTGAATTTAGCGGAACTGGATGAACGATTTGGGGGTTTTGATGCCCAGCAGGATTGGGCAGATGTCCTCTCGTTAGGTGAACAACAACGGCTAACCTTCGCCCGGTTGCTGCTGAACAAACCTAATTACGCGATTCTGGATGAAGCAACCAGCGCGTTAGATCTGGGGAACGAGGAACGGTTATATCAACATTTGCAGACGAAAGGGACTACTTTTTTGAGTGTGGGGCATCGCTCTACGTTGGCTTCTTACCATCAGTCTGTGTTGGAACTTTCGCAGGATAAGACGTGGCAGATAAAACAACCTCTGGCTCTTGTCGAAGAACAACCGGAGTTGTTGGAACTTCCATCACTGATTGACTGACAAATCTTGAAATCTCAGCTGTACCAGCAAGGGACTCAAGTCCCTTGCTAATAGATCAAGTCCTCTACAATTACCCCCAATCTTGCCACAGTAAATTCTTAAAAAAGCTTAGATTACATGACTACGGTTAGGCAAGACGAAAATGGCTCTATAAATCTTGCTGCAACGGTTTAAGCTCATCGGAAGTCCCCCGCGAGGGGGAACTTCCGCCTAAAACTTGGCTGACAGTTATAAGCGAGGTTTTAGTAAATTCCTAAAGAAAAATCCTTCCCCTTGTCCGAGATGAAACCTTACCGCAATGAAACGGATATCTGCCGAGGTTGGTAGTCAGACCCAAGTTTGTTGGCACAAAATCCAATTTCTCGACTTTGACCAGGTTCAATGACTTGTCCCCAATCCAAGGGGGTGACTACATAATTTGAGCCTTGGGGTTTGAAATTACCATTCCAACTGTTGTTAATTACCGCTTGATTCATTTGGAATGTCACTTGCCAATCACGCACACTGGTGTTGCTTGGATTAGTGACCTGCATACTCATACAAAAGCCGGATTGCCAATCTGACTGCATATTAGATGCTACTTTTAGCTGACCTCGACCAGTCGTCGGAACACTCACACTCGGTTGAGAGTTGGGTGCGGGATTGATAACAACAGGTTTAGGACTTGGTTGTGAACTGGAAGGTTGTGAGCTGGGAGGTCGTGAACTAGAAGGTTGTGAACTGGGAGGCTGTGAGCTAATGGGAGTGCTTGCAGAACTTTGGGCAAAACTGTTTGCCCTCAGCAATCCCTGAAGTATTTCTTGCTTGGGAGCATCGACACTCAGCCAGTCATCTTGCAGAATGCCGCCTGTATCAGTGCTGTTGGGATTCCAGCTCCAGTAGGCAAAGCTCAGATTTTTTTGACTGATGAAATCTACAAGCTTCCGCTGCCAAACTCCTTCCTTGGAATTCTTGTCTACCTGCCGTCCGCCAAACTCTCCAATTAAGACAGGAGCAATGCCTTTGGTGGCAATATAGTTCCATGCTGTTTCCCAGCGACTGGTGAGATTGTTAGGAAAGCGTGATTCGGAAAACCAAGGCTGATCGAAAACACCAGGACCATACTCGTGGGGAGAGTAGACCAATTTATTGGGACGTGACAAGCGTACTGGGAAGCGCTCAACACCCTCTAAATTTCCACCCATCCAGTGGACGGCTAGTTTTTGACCTGGAACGTTCTTTTCAACACCTTCTACGACGATTAACCAATTGCGGTTGATCGAGAGAATCGCATCGCCAGCTCGTTCTGCGGCTAGTCGCCAGTCTGTTTCTTTGTTGTTTGTACCCCAGCTCGCCCGACCGTGGGGTTCATTTTTCAAGTCTGCCCCAATGACGTTCGCCTGATTTTTGTAGCGGGTTGCCAACATTTTCCAGGTATCAATCCAGTCAGCTTCGGTAAATCCGTCACCGTACCACAATTCTGGAATGCGCTGGTCGTTGAGGCGGTGCGAGTCTAGTAGGATTAGTAATCCCTGGCGCTGTGCCTCCTGTATAACAGCGTCCATGACCTCTAAGGGTGATTTACCCTCAAGCTCTTTGTTGCTGCCAATGCTAAAGTCAATTCCCGTTACATCTGAGGCACGTAGGGATTGTACAGAGTAGGGAAGTCGAATCATGTTGTAGCCCAAGCCTTTGAGCTGAGCTAACATCTCCTTGTAGTCTCGCTTCCACAAGCCATGAGGGGCGTGCATCTCTGTTTCAATACCGAACCAGTTCACCCCTCTAAGTAGTACAGATCGACCGTTGGCATCGACAATTTTTGAGCGATTGGTGGAAAGCGGCGGCTGAATGATTGCGCTTGCGGCTGCATCCACAGGGCTTGGAGACGGTGAGATGATGCTGATAAGGGACGAAAAGGCGATCGCTAACCCAAACCAAAGCAGCCGCGAGTACGGCTTCAAGTTCATTCGTTTCGTTCTAGAAGCGTACTGCCTTCTGTCCGACGTTTTGGTGGCTCTTGTGTTGTGGCGAAACACAGAGGTTAGTTGAAGCTTGCTCAAGCAGCGATTAACCATCAGCATGAGCGCTGATGTAAAGTGGTTTAGCCGAGAGCGTGGCTGAAAAAATCTAGACATAGTTGTGAAAAGTAAAGCGGTTGACTCGGTCAGAACGAGAGAACTTGAGTTAACTCAACGTATGACTGGCTAAATCTTGTTAACATTTGCTGTCCGTCACCCTTGCTAACTCGACAACATCTAGCGGAATCCTGTTCCCAATAGTGGCTCTAGCTTGCTCTGCAAAAGTACCTTATAAATTGAGAATTGCAAGCTAATCGAGTTCTTCTTGTGTCTGAGTTTGCTCCCTTTATTTATGATGATACTCATAGCTAGCAAGAGCCACTCTTACCTATCACTAATTCTGATGAGATTGATTGATTCACTCAATCAATTTACCGAATCAAGTCTTTTTGCGATCGCATAAATATTTCTTGATAGGAAATATTTACAATAACTTTATCTAGTTATCCAATTCTTTATAAAACTCTTACATAAAACGGCTTATTCAATTCCTAAATAGGACTTACTCAATCAGCAAGCAGAAATAAACATAATTGCCACAATGCCCAATTAACTCTAACCAAGCGGGTTAAAGCTAATACGGGAAAAAAATTCTGGCACACCCTGAATGCCAAGGTTAAGGCGGAAGATAGCTCCCGCTCCCGTTCCTTCAGTAGCACGGTCATCACCACCTGCTGTAGTAATGAACATCTCAGTGTAATCGGCTCCACCAAACGTAACACTAGTCACCTTCAAGGCAGGAAAGGGTATACGCAAAACTTCGGTGCCATCAGGAGCATAGCGGAAGAGATGCCCACCATCCCAACGCGCTGACCAAAGGTAGCCTTCTGCATCAATTGTTAAACCGTCGGGTACGCCCTCGCCTTCAGGGGTGGTGATGTGAACCTGCTGATTGCGGAGGGTGCCAGTATTTTGGTCGTAGTCGAACCGAGAAATTTCGCGTTGCTCTGAGTTGGTATGGTAGAACTGTTTTCTGTCCGGACTAAAGCCCATGCCGTTAGCAACGTTGATTCCTTCAAGGACTAGACTGAGGGTACCATCTGTGTCTAGGCGATATAGGCGACCCAAGCGGTCAGGAGTGGGCATTGTGCCACAGAAAACGCGCCCAACAGGGTCAGCAATGACATCATTGAAGCGGCTTTCCCGTTCCTCAGCAAGTTCAGGAATTAGGGGAGTGATTTTCCCCTCACACCAATGCTCAATTGCACCACGTTCCTTGAACAGAAGAAGTGACCCATCTTCTTGAATAGTGAAGCCGCCGATAGATTCACCAGAATAGATTTGTTCATAAGCTTTGGTTGCGGGGTCATAGCGAAACAGGCGACCTGTAAGAAGGTCTGTCCAGTAAAGCTTCTGTTCCAAGGGGTGCCAAAGCGGACCTTCAGCATTGTGGCACGAGCAATCGGCAATGATTTCGGGTGAATCCATGTAGTTAAGTAGTTGTTAGTTGTTAGTTGTTGGTTGTTCGACACCCTTGCGGCGATTTAGTCTTCTTCTTCCTTGCGTTCGTATTCTTTTAAAAGTTTTGCGACTCGTTCTTGGATGGCGATGTGTCGCGCCACACCTTCATAGGCATAGCGGTTGTAGCCGTTACGCTCAATCAGACTTTCCATGTTGTTAATTCGCTCTTGTGTGTTTGGGTGCGTTGAGAGCCATGCAAATACTGGTTCTTCGCGCTCTTCCTTATCCAGTGTCACCATCAGGTTACGCATTCCATCTGCCGCATAGCCACTGGAAACTAGGATTCTCGTACCCAGTGCGTCTGCCTGACGTTCCATATCCCGGTTGTAGTCGAGAACGATGAGATTAGCAGCAGTGCCGCCATAGGGGAAGTATGAGGTGACATTAGCTATCAAGTTGCCCTCAGTAACCAATTGAAAACCATGAGACAAAACGGCATGAGCTAACTCGTGAGCTAGTAAACCCGCGAGTTCTGCTTCAGAGCGCGTTTTTAGAATCGCACCAGCATTGATAAATACCTTACCTCCTGGCAAAGCAAAGGCGTTGAGCTTATCATCCATGACAACATAAAACTCATATTCAAAATCATCACGTCCGGCAACTGTCGCTAATTTATTTCCTACCTCCCGAACGTAAGCCAGCACCTCTTCGTCTTCTAGCATCGGCAGTTGTTTTTGCGCTCGGTTCGCTACCGACTCACCAACGGCTGATTCTCCCCGTAACATCAATACTGTAGTGTCGATCGCAGAAATCGGGCCAAAGAGATTACCTGTAAGGATGAAGCCAAGTGTTCCAGTGATAGCATTGGCGATCGCATTTCCCCTTAACTTACGACGTAGATGCGACCTGTAACGCTCTAGATTCTCCTCTGCTAAAGTGGTAAACTCCCCAGCCTGGGGATTATCCGGGTGAAGCAAAGCAAATTGTCGCGCTGTCAGCGATGCTTCCAACCACTTGTCCGCCTCACCCAACTCTCTAATCGTCGCCCTGAGTAATTCCGGCTCGTTCGGATAAAGTGTTGTAGCTCGCTCTAAAACCTGTAACGCTTCTTCCTCCCTGCCATACTCTTCAAGAGCCTGAGCGTAGCGCAAATGACCAGGGATAAATTCAGGATACTGCTCAACTAATAACCGAAGTGGGGCAAGAATTTTCGTTTCAAGCTTCTGTTCTAAACCTGCCTCAGACTGACGCCAGTACACCGAACCTGCTGGTGTTAGTTGGGCGGTATCATAAATCGGTGCAGCTTGTTCCTGTACTTCAGCTTCTGCTGTAAATGGGTCTTTGGCTTCACGATATAGCTGTTGAGCGGCTTCAATCTGTCCACTCAAATAAAGTTGATCAGCTTCGATAAGCTTCTGCTGTCGTGCGAGTTCTTCTGGGGTGAGTTCTGGTTCTTCTGCCTCAGTAGAGTCATCAGAACTAGGTGAATCAGTTGTTTCGGTGTTTTCTGTAGTCTCTGATTCAGCGGTTGAGTTCTCGGAATCCGGAGTTGTTGTGTCCGCATTTTCCGTAGTACCTGTTTGAACCTCTGTTTCAGCCGTGGAGTTTTGATTGGGAGAATCTGTTGTTTCTACATTTTCTACCGCATCCCCTTCCTCAGTTGTTGGTGCAGGTGCAGCGTCCGGAATAACAATGGTTTCTACAGTCGGTGATGAGCGATCGCTTACCGTTCTGGGTGGAGGGAGTTCTTGTGTTGTTTCCGGAATCGCAACGGTTTCCGGGTACTGTGTTGGTGTATTAGCGATGACAGAAACGGAGTCCGAAGATTTCAGGGATTCCGCTAAGACAACCGATGTCGAGGTTGGCAGCAAGATTCCCAAAGAGATTAGCAGCGAATTCCAGAGGAATTTCATGAGGAGATTTCTGGGGATTGCTTAATGAGGTTTGATTCAGGGATTTGGAACACCACAGCGAGATTGTACGGCTGTGCAGGGTGTAGCTCAGGCAAGTCTTTCAATAATTATGCAGCGCTCAATCGCTCTCGTGTTTATCTGCCTGAAGAAAGCCTTTTTAAGGCTTAATCTGCCATCACCGCGTCCACTAGCAAATCCGCTCCCAAGCGCACAGCATCCGTGCAGGGTAAGCCTGTCTCGGTTTTTACCTGCTCGATCGCGTGTTGGGCAGCGTCTGCATCTAAATGACCTGTATTGAGTGCGATCGCAACCACTTGTACAGGCGCAAACGCCCCAGCCGCACTAGCCACCATTTCATACAGTCGAATCACCTCCGGTAACGGTGGAATCGGTACATGGTCATGCTGACGGATGTGAGTTTGTCCAGCCCGATGTACCAATACCAATTGGGTTGGCTGAGTACCTCGAATCAACGGCAGGGTTGCTGTTGAACCCGGATGCAGCAGTGAACCTTGCCCTTCAACAATTAGTAAGTCGTAATCGTTACCAGAGCGCATCACCATTTGCTCGACTGCACCAGCCGCAAAGTCCACCCGTATTGCATCTAAGGGTATTCCTTCCCCGGAAATCATCACACCTGCTTGTCCTGTTGCTAGAAACTTCGAGCGTATCCCTTTACTCTGTGCCGCTCGATTCAACTCTAGACTCGCTGACATCTTGCCGACACTCATGTCAGTTCCAACGGTTAAAACACGTTTACAGCGAAGCGATCGCGCTTTTCCACTTCCTACCCCCAATCCCTCTGGTTCCTGACGAATATCCCAAATTACCTGACCCTCTTTCAGTAATCCCTGTAACTCCAAGTCAGATGCCATCGGTGTGTGCAACCCATTAATTACCGACAACCCACCAGCTACGCCTTGCTTTACCTCCTGCCACCAAGCATCTGGTAGGGTACCGCCAGAAGGAGCAATTCCAATCGCCAAGGCATCGGGTTGATAAGCGAGTGCTGAGGCTACTGAATCAACAATTGGAGCGTCACAGCGAATGCCAGTAAGTTCAGACAAGGATTCTCCAGCACACTCCTTGTCAATCACTGCCACAATTGTTGCTTGTGCATAGCGTAAAAGCGTTAGTCCCGTTTTTCCATTAGGACCACGAATGCCTTCATGGAGCAAAATCGCAAGGCGATAATTAGGGGTTAGATGCATGATGCTGCACTCCTAGTCCTGGTAACTCATTTGGCATCAAACACCCATCCTGTACTGTTGCCCCTGTAAAAGGGTCATCCACTAAGTTTAGGTGGCTGTCTAAATCGAGATAATCTGCTAGCGGCGAAAGCTGTGCTGCGGCTGTATTAGCAAGGGTACTGTCAGAATAGCAGCCGAACATTACCTGTAAACCACACGCTCTTGCTGTATGTACCATACGCATCGCCTCGGTTAGACCTCCCGATTTCATGAGTTTGATATTAATGCCATGTACGCGATCGGCTAGAGAAGGAATATCACGACTAGTGAAGCAGCTTTCATCAACAAAAATCGGTAAAGGCGATCGCTTATACAACTTTGGTAATTGTGCTTCTTGCCCTGCTGCCAGTGGCTGTTCCACATGCCTTACTCCCTGACTGGCAAGCCAATCACACATTTTTACCGCCTCATCTAGACTCCAACCCCCATTTGCATCAACACTTAACTCCGCTTGGGGCGCTTCTTCTCGAATCGCTAGCAGCATCTCCTGATCAGCCGCAATTCCCTCTGGACTGCCCAGCTTGATTTTCAGCACCCCTCCACCCGTAAAGGGCAACCAATCTCGTACTCGCTGTCTTGCCCCTTCCGGTGAATTAATCCCAACCGTTGCGGAAGTTGGCACAATCTGACGACGATTTAACCCCCACAAACGCCACAACGGCATTCCTACCCGTTTCCCTAACCAATCGTACAAGGCTAAATCAATTGCAGCCCAAGCTGCTGATGGTAACTCTGCCTCCGCCAACACCCGCTCAATCTTCTGCCGTTCCCAAGGGCTAAATTTCTCCAACATAGGGGCAATCACCTGTAGCGCCTCAAAGAGACGTTCCGTGGTTTGTCGATCTTCTCGAATGATTGAAAACGGGGATGCTTCTCCCCAACCTTCAATGCCTTCCTGTTCTACCTGCACCCACACGTTAGTTGTCTGGGAGGTTGTCCCGCGACTGATGGTTAGGGGAAATCGCTTATGTACAGTGAAGAGTTTTACGCCAATACGCATAATTTTTCTGAGTCTTGCTCTCGTTCCTTTACAAAACTTAAGTATTTTGTTACATTAATTTACATAGTTAACAATGCAAATACACCCTAGGAGAATCTTATGCGTAGCAATGGAGTTATTGTGGACGAGCAAGGCAAATTGAATAACTTTGCTGTTGAGCCAAAAATGTATGTCCAAGCCGATCCTCGTACTGGCTTTACTCCCTACGCTGAAGCCCTCAATGGACGTTTGGCAATGATTGGGTTTATTTCACTGTTAGCGTTGGAAGCGTTTAGTGGTCAGGGATTGATTGGCTTCTTGTCCAGCCTCTAGTGAAAGAAGGCTCTTATGCAGGAGGCTTTTATGAATATTGCTTGTAAGGCAAGCTTTTTAACATTTTTCAACTGGATAGTTATTTCCGCCACACTGCACTAGATGTAGCGAAAAAAATACAATACATCTTCACCAAGTTAATCGGGTGGAGCTTGAGTCAGGTTATTATTTCCCTGACTCTATTTTTATGGCAATATCTAATCGGTTAGAGGAAATGGGCATAGCCAATAACTAGTGACAACTAAAAACCAAAAACTTACAACTAACAACTAATGCAGAGATGGAAAACTATCAACTCCAAGCTTGTCTTTGACAACCCTTGGTGTCAAGTCAGGCAAGATGAGGTTGAGTTACCAAATGGCATCGTTCTTGATGATTATTTTGTCAATATTAGACCTGATATTGCGCTTGTACTAGCAGTAACGCCAAAGCGAGAAATTGTCTTTGTCCGTCAGTATCGCCACGGTGTCAGTGAAATTCTTCTAGAACTTCCTGGTGGTTCATTTAACCCACAATTAGAAGATGGCTTAACAGCGGCTCGAAGAGAATTAGAAGAAGAGACGGGTTATGTTGCTGAGCGAACAAATCTAATAGCGACTTTATACGATAATCCTGTAAAAGATACAAATAAAATTTATTTAGTTCTTGCAGAGAATGCCCAGCCTTCGGGTACACAACAACTGGATATCACAGAAGATGTTGAAATCGTATTAATACCTGTGACAGAGGTTTTAGAAAAAATTTCAACAGGAGAAATTTGTGTCTGTGGAACAATTGCTGCTTTATTTTTAGGTTTAAACCTTCTGTCTTTTGAATAAATCTTCTTTATTTACAGAGGGTAGTAAAGAGCTTGTGTTAGCACCAAAAATATAGCAACAACGCTCAAGTGGCTAAGCCACTTGAGCGCTGCTGGAGATTCTATTTCGATGGTATTGCCGATAAGTAAGCTGTCGAACATTTAACCTGCAAGCTGCTATTTAGCCTATTGATTGTAGGATGGGTATCCTACCATCCAGATTATACAAGTTAAATGTGCAGCAGCTTATTGAAAGTGGTATAGATAACCGCGCTTACAGGAAGTACATCAGCTAATATAGCGTTTTCCATGTAACTGAGGTACACCAAGCTTTTTTATATCAAGCCTTTTGATATTGAAGTTGTACCTCACCAGATCGAGAAACGCTATACCGATGTTCATCGTTCTACGTCCATCTCTCCACTAGGAAACAAGCTTTGTAAGAAAGAAACCGCGAAGTGAACGCACTACAGAAAACTAAGTACTGAGTACACGCTTATATAGGGTAGTGACAGGGGTATCGCGTCCGCTATCTCGGAAAAGCAAAAGAAATTCTTTTATCTCCATCGATTAGCGATGGTTTACAAACTCCATGTCATTGCTTATCTGCAATGACCTACTTGAGAACCAACAATACTCTTTCATCATCTATGCCCTCGTGCGGCTTAGATCAATTTCCTGGTAGTTAGGAAACTAGCAGTAAGCGGCGATATCTTCACCACATTCATCAGCTAGATAGCACAAAGCACGGAAGCGCAAGGCAACCACTTCCTCATAAAGCGGATTTAGCTTGCACATCGGCGGAATGTGAAAAAGGGTATGACCTAAGAGTTTAACGTCACGCTCAAACGGACACTGCGCCGGGATCAGTTTGCAAAGGCGGTGTGCCAATTTGGGATTGCGGACTTCAACGTTGTCAAGCCACTGCCGTAGTGGCTGAAGCAGATCTAAGGTTTTCTTCGGTTGGAGGGGATTGGCAGAAATTGGCTTCTGTGAGGACACCCTTTGGGGATGAATCCAAGCCCAGGTTGTGTGAACTAGATTGGGTGTTGTATACTCCGATACATTCATGATTACTTTCCTGTGTCCGGAAGAAGCGAACCGCATCGCTTGTAATTAACCTACAACTGCTTAGCTATCCACACCGGATAAATCCCGGTGAATTTTTTGGCGGGCTGCCAGGAGCAATTGGCACTTCCCAGTTGCCTAGAAGAGCGAAGCTTTGTTGTTATTACAGGTATGTCGGTTCTGTATGGTCTGACCCGTTAGTAAATTGATTGGGTCACTTCACTGCTGCAATCAGCAGCTGATCTTAAAACAGGATTTATCAGGTACATTTAGTCAACAGCAGGAGTAAATGGGTGAAAATGCCTATTGATGGCAACGACTATGAATGTCAGGTTTATGAAAATTTTTAAAGTTGACCTGCTTGTTGATATGTTCTCTGAAACCACAAGAATAGTGCCTGAGTAATCTCACTGAACTTTGAGTAAAGTTTGGCGTAGTGGTTCAGTAACAACACTTAACAGCATAACTGATAACGTTTGTAAACGGCATAAGTAAAAAGACTGGCTTTGACGCTGGAATGTTTCCCAATGTTAAGCCAGTCTTTTCCGAGTTAATAAGTTGTCAGCAAGGGGCATTGCCGAGACCCTACACGGTGTTGTAGTGGGTCAGTCCTATGTGGTTAGTGATTAACAGCCCTTACTCAGATTTTGATTACTGAATCAGTGTTTAGGAGGCTACCTTAGCTGTTGAGCGTCGGCGTCTACCCGTTACCTTAATGGGTGGCTCCTCCGGACTTTGCAGTAAGAAGACTAACAAGGGGCAACTCTGAAGTTCACGTCGAGCTAAACGCTGGAGGTCACGCTCAATTTGTGTTTGCAAGCCTACCCAATCAATTTCAGCTTGTTCTCCCTCAAAGGACTTAGCAAATTCTGTCCAGCGATCGCTTAATGTCCGCTCGATCGTCTTTATCACCAACTGTTGTAACAAGGACTTCTCAACTGCCGAGACAACCCCCCGTAGGTGAATTTCTGGCTTGGCAAGTAGTTTGCCCTCCCAATCCACAGCAGCGGCAACAGTCACGACACCGTCTTCTGCTAACTGCTGTCGTTCTTTGAGCACGCTGTCATGAACAACACCGCTTCTATCGACCAACTCAACTCCAGATGGAACTTTGCCAGTAACACCAATACTATCCGGCGTTACCGACACGACATCACCGTTGTTGATAATCACCGTGTTTTCCGCAGGGATACCCATGTTCTGCGCCATCTTGGCGTGCTGAACCAGCATCCGATGTTCCCCGTGAACTGGAACGAAGAATTTCGGTCGAGTCAGGGCAATCATTAGCTTCTGATCTTCTTGAGAAGCGTGACCGGAAACGTGAATTCCCTTGTCGCGACCATAGACGACATTGGCTCCTTGTATCATCAGCTTGTCGATGGTATTCACCACAGCAATGGTGTTACCAGGAATTGGGTTAGCTGAGAATACCACCGTGTCGCCCTCACGGACTTTAATTTGTCTGTGTTCTTGGTTAGCAATGCGCGTCATTGCCGCCATTGGTTCACCCTGAGAGCCTGTTGTGAGAATCAGTACCTTTTCTGGAGGTAGATTGCTAACAGCGTGTAACGGCTCAAACAAGTTGTCTGGGCACTTAATGTAACCAAGATTACGAGCATGGGCAATGACATTGAGCATCGAGCGACCAACCACCGAGACAACTCGGTTGTGTTTTTGCGCCAGTTCCAGAATCATATTCACCCGGTGAACCGATGAAGCAAATGTCGTCACCAGTAATCGTCCGGGTGCTTGAGCGAAGACGCGGTCAAGATTCGGATAAACAGAGCGTTCTGAGGGTGTATGTCCTGGAACCTCAGCGTTAGTGGAATCACTCAATAGACAGAGAACACCTTTTTCACCGTGTTCTGCCAGTCTTTGAAAATCAAAGAATTCACCATCTACTGGCGTGTGGTCAACTTTGAAGTCACCCGTATGAATCACGATACCAACTGGCGTGTGAAGAGCAATAGTAAAGCTATCAGAGATGGAGTGAGTATTGCGAATAAATTCGGCAACGAACGAAGTGCCAATTCGCACCATTTCACGAGGTTCGACGGTCTTCAATACCGTGCGATCAGCCACACCTGCTTCTTCGAGCTTGCCTTGTAGCAATGCCATAGCTAGACGTGGACCATACGTGACAGGAATGTCGAACTGCTTTAGGTGGTAGGCAATCCCACCGATATGGTCTTCGTGTCCGTGGGTGACAATCATGCCCTTGATTTTGTCACGATTATCCCGCAGATAGGTCATATCGGGAAGGACAATGTTGACGCCATGCATTTCATCGTTGGGGAAGGCAAGTCCTGCATCTATAAGGACAATTTCGTTATTGAACTCAAAAATACAGGTGTTCTTACCGATTTCATGCAGCCCGCCGAGGGGAATAATTTTTAGGGCGGGTGTGGATTCTTTATTAGTCATTTGCCTCCTTTGAGGTTGTGTTTTCATGTGAGTAAAAGTTCCCGCTTTTGTGCGGTGGGTAAGTGTTGGGTAAGTTTAAAGAAAGCGCGGCAGCGTTGGCAAAAGCATCAGCCTTCTCAGAATCATCAAAACCTTTTAAACCGATAATCATTCCGGCATTACGCAAAAAAGGAGATGATGGCTGAAACGTGTGCTTTATTGTTTTTTCTATCTCCTAGCTGTTAGCAACAATTAGAGAGTGCGAAACGGCTGGAAGAGGAATGATGTAGTAACTATCAAGAGTTATCCATAAGAAAGATTTGTTTGTTTTTTGGTGAAAAGTTTGTAGTAATATCTGGCTTATTTAAAGTAGAGAAAGCTCAATCAAAACATCCTCTAAGCTTTTTGCAAGGTCATCTGGCAGTTCCGATAACGGTAGGCGAGGTGAGCCTACTTCCCAACCTTGTCGTTTCAGCGCTGCTTTGAGAGGGATGGGATTAGCTGTGCAAAAGAGAACTTGAAATAGGGGAAAAAGTTTTAAGTGGATGTCTGTTGCTACCTTGATTTGACCAGATTGAAAGGCTTGGATCATCTGTTGAAGCTGGTTGCCGACTAGATGACTCGCAACACTGACGACACCAGTACCTCCAACAGCCAGCATCGCTAAGGTAAAGTAGTCGTCACCTGAGTAGATAGCGAACTCCGTTGGTGTCAAGCGCCGTAGTTGGCTTGCCTGGTCAAAGTTACCCGTAGATTCTTTAAGGGCAACAATGTTCGGAATATCGGCTAAGCGGGCAACGGTCTCCGGTTGGAGATTTTGACCAGTACGACCGGGAACATTGTAGAGTATCAAGGGAAAATCAGGACAGGATTTTGCGATCGCCTGAAAATGCTGATAAAGCCCTGACTGGGGTGGCTTGTTGTAATAAGGAACGACTTGTAATGAACCATCTAATCCTAGTTTAGCGGCTTTTTGCGTCGCTGTGATCGCTTCTTCGGTAGAATTCGACCCTGTGCCTGCAATTACCTTGGCTTTACCTGCCACCGCTTTTTGCACCACCTGAAATAACTGATACTCCTCATCCCAGCTTAGAGTCGGAGATTCACCCGTAGTGCCACAGACCACAAGAGTATCCGTGCCGTTATCAGCTAAATGAACCGCTAGCTGCTCTGCAACCTCATAATTCACGCTGCCATTTTCTGTAAATGGCGTGATCATTGCCGTCAGCACACGTCCAAAATTGCTCACCCTCTTTTCATTCCTCCTTGGCTTTTTTGGTATTGCTGCCGTTCTTTAGAGCCTATCCGAAAAGTCATGATGGTGACACTCAACCATTTATGTTCATCTATATGCTTCTTGGGTTTCAAGTTTACTTAAATTACTTTTCACTTAATAAGCAACCGTTGCCGTTGCCGCCATCGGTTTTAGCCAGTTTCGGGCAACTAGCAACTCGGCAATTTGCACCGCATTCAATGCAGCACCTTTACGAATCTGGTCTCCACAAAGCCAAAGTTCTAGACCGCAGGGATGAGAAAGGTCTTGACGAATCCGACCTACCAGTACTTCATCACGACCTGTTGCATCAATTGGCATTGGAAAATAATTTGCCTTCCAGTCTTCCACCAGTCGAACTCCAGGAGCATTAGCTAATATTTCTCGTGCCTCTGCTACTGGCATGGGCTGCCCAAATTCTAGGTTAATCGCTTCTGAGTGAGCACGTAGTACAGGAACCCGTACACAAGTTGTGCTGATTCTTAGCTGAGGCGCATTAAAAATTTTGCGCGTCTCATTGACCATCTTCATTTCTTCCTCACAGTACCCCTGATCATTCAGGGGTGAATTGTGGGGGAAGAGGTTAAAGGCTAAAGGATAAGGAAAGCACTCTGTAGGCGGGGTTTCACCCTTTAAAATCGCCTCCGCTTGCGCTTTGACTTCCTCCATCGCCCTCATGCCAGCACCACTAGCCGATTGGTAGGTTGCCGCAACAATTCGTTGCACTGGCTGTACCTGATGTAGGGGCCAAACCGCCATTGCCATCAAAATTGTCGTGCAATTGGGATTGGCGATAATTCCTTGATGGGTTGCTGCTGCCTCAGGATTCACCTCAGGAATGACCAGAGGCACTTTTGGGTCAAGACGAAAGGCACTGGAGTTGTCGATGACAACTGCACCCTTTTCGGCAGCTTTGGGAGCAAATGCTTTTGAGGTTGCTCCTCCAGCTGAGGCTAAGACTAAATCAACATTATCAAACGAATGGTCTGATACCGCTTCCACTGGCAGATTTTCGCCTTGGAAGGAGATTGTACGCCCAGCAGAGCGGGGTGATGCCAAAAGCTTCAAATCGGCAAGGGGGAAGTTGCGGCTATGCAGTAATTCCAATAACTCTGTACCTACTGCACCCGTTGCTCCTAAGATGGCAACACGAATTTGAAAAGACAAATTAATTTCCTCCACCAAATCAAATCAAGAGATACTTCCAACACTGGCTTGAAGAGCCGATAAAAGTTGTTAATTTTTTTTAAGCTTATTAGTTACTCTTCCGTGAGTTTGGACGTTTTGTTTGCCTGAGTACAGCGATATCCTAAAAAGACCTGAAATTCTGAGTTCTCGAAGGGTAGGGTATACGCTCTACGATCGCAAACGCTCGCCACGCGCTCCTAATGTACTATCATCAGATACGGAAACCACAAGGACAGCCAAGAGGGTTGTCTCCAAGGCGACCACAAGGGAAAAACTGCTAGATGCTTATACTTACTGGTTGCAAAACCTAGGATATCACGAGAGGCCTACATTCATCCCTCGAAATGCCCCTCTTAAATCAGGCATCTGTTGAATTATCCGTCCCGAATCATTGAAACGAAGAATCTATTTAAGTTGTCTGACACCAAAGCATCAATGAAAGTTACTCAGGAAAGACTGCCGAAGAGCCAGCTCGGTCTGGAAATTGAAATTCCCGCCGAAACGACCAAAAAAGCCTACGAAAAGGTCGTGCAAAACCTCGCCCGCTCTGCCAACATTCCTGGGTTTCGTAAAGGGAAGGTACCGCGCCAGATTTTGCTTCAGCGGATGGGTCCACAACGAATCAAGGAAGCGGCTCTCGAAGATTTAGTTCAAGATGGTCTCAAGCAAGCGATCGAGCAAGAATCGATTAAAGCGCTGGGGAACTACAAGCTAATCTCCACCTATGAAGAATTGACTAGCCAATTTCAACCGGGAGAACCGCTGACGTTCTCGGCATCGGTTGATGTTCCGCCGGAAGTTCATTTAGGTGATTACAACGGTTTAAGTGTTCAAGCCGAGGAATCCCAGCCTGACCCAGAGTCTGTTGATAAGTTCTTAGAACAGCGCCGTACTGAGCAAGCGACCCTTATCCCTGTAGAATCTCGTCCGGCACAGATGGGAGATGTAGCCGTCGTCGATTATGCCGGTCGATTAACGGGTGAAGGCGAAGAATCAACGGAAATCCAAGGAGGACAGGCAACTGATTTTCAAATTGAACTAGGGGAAGGACAGTTTATTGAGGACATCGTTAAGGGGATTGTCGGGATGAATCCCGGAGAAACAAAAGAAGTCCCTGTGTCATTTCCTGACGATTATCCGCGAGAAGATTTGGCAGGCAACTCAGGGGTTTTCAGCGTCACCCTTAAGGAACTCAAAGAAAAAGAATTGCCAGAGTTAGATGACGACTTTGCTCAAGAAGTTAGTGAAGTGGAAACAATGGCAGAGTTACGGGAATCCCTAGAAAAGCAATTTCGGGAAAAAGCCGAGGAAGAAACAGCTGCAAGTAAAGAGCAAGCGCTAGTAGAAGCACTGCTGGAGAAGGTTGAAATTGACCTTCCCGAAACAATGATTGAGCGGGAAATCGAGACGGTTTTGACACAAACAGCGATGCAGATGGAAGGCTACGGGATGGATATCCGTAAGCTATTCACGGCTGAAATGATGCCACAGCTTAAAGAGCGATCGCGTCCTGATGCAATTCTGCGACTTCGGCAGTCTTTGGCACTTCAGGAAGTTGCCAAGCGCGAATCTCTCACCGCCGAACCGGAGGAGATTGAAGCCAAAGTTAAAGAATTGCTGGAGCAGTTTGCTGGACAAAGTGTTGATCCAACGCGGGTGCGTGAAGTAGTCGAGTCGGATTTACTCAAAGAGAAAGCGATTAAATGGCTCGAAGAACACGCGACTATTGAACTGGTACCCAAAGGTTCCTTAACAACTGAAGCGGTCGAAGCATTAGAAGAAGTTAAAGAAACAGAAGCAGAAGCAACTTCCCAAGAGGAGGTTGATGCCTCTACTCAAACCATTGACGTAGAAGCAGAGTCAACCCCAGAGGAATAAGGAGTCTTGAACTAGTCTTAACACTCAGTTCAGTTTTTGTTGTTGATCGATGTAGGGGGTGAGTCGTGACTTAAAGAAGACTCACCCCACAACTTTTTCGGTAACCCGGAAAGTTAGTCCTTATGCAGTTGAGGCATAATGGTCACTAGAAGAATGGTTGGTGCCTTGAGCTAAGCTATCTTTTGGGAAGTTATCCTGTGAGTAGGCTTGTACAGCACCACTGTCAACTATGATGCCTTAACGTTTCTTTTATGCTGCAATCCCAGTCCTCTGACTACCAATTCACCAGCTTGAGTTCCCCGGAGATTTACTCCGTCATTCCCAGCAACATCGTCCCGATGGTCGTAGAGCAGTCTGGTCTGGGTGAACGGGCTTTCGATATCTACTCACGGCTTTTAAGAGAGCGTATTGTATTTTTAGGAACACCAGTAGACGATACTGTTGCTGACTCAATTGTTGCCCAACTCCTGTTTTTAGACGCTGAAGACCCAGAAAAGGATGTCCAACTGTACATCAATTCTCCAGGTGGTTCTGTGACAGCAGGTATGGCGATTTATGACACCATGCAGCAGATTCGCCCGGATATTGTTACTATATGCTTTGGTTTAGCCGCTAGCATGGGAGCGTTTCTCCTTGCAGGCGGAGCTGCTGGTAAGCGTATGGCACTACCCAGTTCTCGGATTATGATTCACCAGCCTCTTGGTGGTGCCCAAGGGCAGGCTGTTGATATTGAAATCCAAGCCAAAGAAATTCTCTACCACAAACGGACGCTGAACAATTTACTCGCTCATCACACAGGTCAACCCATCGAAAAAATCGAAGCGGATACTGAGCGCGACTTTTTCATGTCAGCGGCGGAAGCACAAAACTACGGTCTGATTGATCAGGTCATCACCAGGCAGAACCTTCCTTCATCGGAAGCTGCTGTTACTCCTATCAAGTAAGAGGCTTCTTATGTCTAAATACGACTCCCATCTAAAATGTTCGTTTTGCGGCAAGTCTCAAGAGCAGGTACGCAAGTTGATTGCCGGACCGGGAGTCTACATCTGTGATGAGTGCGTTGACCTGTGTAACGAAATTTTAGATGAGGAGTTGCTTGATTCGAGTACTCCAACACCTCAGCCAGTTCCCCCTAAAGAACCGCCTCAAAAGCGCCGGACTCGTGCTTCTGGTCTCTCGTTAACTCAGATTCCCAAGCCGAGGGAACTGAAAAAGTATCTCGATGAGCATGTGATTGGTCAGGACGAAGCTAAAAAAGTTCTCTCGGTTGCCGTTTACAATCACTACAAGCGTCTGAGTTTTGTCCAGTCGAAGAACCATAACCATGGCAAAGCAGCTACGGAGGATGGTATTGAGCTGCAAAAGTCGAACATTCTCCTGATGGGCCCTACGGGTTGTGGGAAAACGCTGCTGGCTCAAACGTTAGCGAGTGTCTTGGATGTGCCCTTTGCTGTGGCAGACGCGACAACGCTGACAGAAGCAGGATATGTCGGGGAAGATGTTGAAAATATCTTACTGCGACTGTTGCAAGTGGCAGATCTTGATGTAGAGGAAGCCCAACGAGGGATTATCTACATTGACGAAATTGACAAGATTGCCCGTAAGAGTGAAAACCCCTCAATTACAAGGGATGTTTCTGGTGAGGGCGTTCAGCAAGCCTTGCTGAAGATGTTAGAGGGGACGATCGCAAATGTACCCCCACAAGGTGGGCGTAAACATCCTTATCAAGACTGCATTCAGATTGACACAAGCAACATCCTGTTTATTTGCGGTGGCGCATTCGTTGGTCTGGATAAGGTAGTAGAGCAGCGCATTGGAAAGCGCTCTATGGGCTTTGTTCAGCCAGGGGAAGGTCAAACGAAGGAAAAGCGGGCAGCGGATGTTCTGCGGCATTTAGAACCGGATGATTTGGTCAAGTTTGGCATGATTCCGGAGTTTATCGGGCGTGTGCCGATGGTTGCGGTGGTTGACCCCCTCGACGAAGAAGCGTTGATGGAGATTTTGACGGAACCCCGTAACGCACTGGTGAAGCAGTATCAGAAACTGCTGAAGATGGACAGTGTGCAGTTGGATTTCAAGCCAGATGCAATTCGTGCGATCGCGCAAGAAGCCTATCGCCGTAAAACTGGAGCAAGAGCATTACGCGGCATAGTTGAAGAATTAATGCTGGATGTAATGTATGAGCTACCTTCTCGTAAGGATGTAACCCGTTGCACTGTTACACGGGAGATGGTAGAGAAGCGCTCAACGGCTGAATTATTGGTACATCCCTCTTCCCTACCCAAACCAGAATCAGCGTAGTTGTTGTTAGTTCTTAGTTGTTGATAGATGTGATTGCTTGAGAGTACTTAGTTTTTGAGCAATAATCACAAATACAAATAACAAATAACGAATAACAAACAACAAACAATGCCTCTAATCAACGTTCGCGGTGTCGAACATCACTACGAATGGATATGCCAATCAACAACCTCTGAACAAAAGCCAGTGATGGTTTTTGTTCATGGCTGGGGGGGTTCGTCTCGCTATTGGGAAAGTACGGCTAATGCCCTATCTGATACATTTGATTGCTTACTTTATGATTTGCGAGGATTTGGGCGATCGCGTTTACCTGAAACATCGATAGAGTTACTCTACGAAATGGAGGAGTACGCCGAAGATTTGGCGGTGTTGTTAGATGCTCTAGAACTCAAGCGAGTTTATCTCAACGCTCACTCAATGGGTGCTTCTGCGGCGGCGTTGTTCCTCAATCGCTATCCAGAACGAGTAGAACGGGCAATTTTAACCTGTAGCGGCGTTTTTGAATACGAAGAGAAATCCTTTACTGCTTTCCATAAAATTGGCGGTTATGTTGTTAAGTTTCGTCCTCGCTGGTTCTTGCACGTACCCTTTGCTGGTTCATTGTTCATGGCGCGATTTTTGCACCGTCCGTTACCTTCAGCAATCAGTCGTGCATTTTTGGAAGATTACCTTGTCGCAGATTACACAGCCGCTTTGGGAACAATGTTGACATCGGTAAGCAAATATGCTGCTGAAGTGATGCCTCAAGAGTTTGCGAGGCTTAGTGTATCGACACTTCTTATTTCTGGCGAATATGACAAGATTATCCCAGCAGAGTTGGGGCGTCGGGCAGCACAGTTGAGTGAAAAAATCGAGTATTTTGAGATTTCCGGTACGGCTCACTTCCCGATGTTAGAGAAACCAGAGATTTACCTGGAAAAGGTACGAGAGTTTTTGGGTATAGGCTCTCCAGCTACAGCTTAAGCGATCAGTAGGTCGGTATTAATATTTACTGTTGAGGCAAGGTAGACGGCAGACGGCAGACGGCAGAAGGGAAGAGGATTTTAGTCTCTTAACTTTGTTGACATACCTTCGTTTATTTGTGTCTACCTACTTCGCAATTTTCTGTCTTCCAGTGCAATAGCAGAACGCTATTTGAAAATAATAAAACCCCTAGCCTATAAAGACTGGGGGTAGTATCAGGGTGCATCTACTAAATCTTTATTCCCAAGGGTAGACGCTACTTTCCGGATAAATTTTTAACTTCCTACTGATACTGGTGCTACATAACGCTTACAGAACTCCAACACTACTGACAAATCGCTAGTTTGCTGCGGATAGTCAATAGCTGGACGAGCAATAATGATTAACGGGATACCCAATTGAGCCGCAACAATTCGCTTAATCTCTTCTCCCCCAGCTCTACCAGAAGCTTTTGTTACAACAAGGGATATGTTCCACTGCTGCCATAAGGCTTTTTCTAACTCAGCCGTTATGGGAGGACGCAAAGCAATGATTCGATTTGGGCTAAATCCTGATGCGATCGCAGTTTCGAGAGACGTTACGGCTGGTAAAATCCGGGCAAATAACGTTGCTTTGTCTTGCCAGTTTTGAAATAAAGGTAAAGCTTTATAGCCAACGGTAAGTAACACCCGTTGCTGGTAAAGGTAATCACCTGCTACAAGCGCCTCAAAGCTATTTAACGAAATCACTGGGAAGGACTCGGTTGGCTTGTCAACAGCTAAGCGCTCAAAGCGTAGATAGGGGATTTGGCGTTTAGTGGCTACCCTCATCGCCATCTTAGAAATTTCCACCGCATAAGGATGGGAAGCATCGAGGATAGCAGCAATTCGCTGTTCCTGCAAAAATTGTTCTAGCTGATCGGCATCTAAGCGCCCTACCCAAACTTGCAACACAGGAGTTTTGGGATAAAGAGTTTGAGCGGCTTGTGTTGTCACAGTTATTGTACAAGGTTGGCTCAGGGATGCGATCGCAGCCGCCAACTCAGCACTCTCAGTCGTACCACCAATCAGCCAGAGACGTTCACTAATCAACAATTATCCAGTAGTACTTAACCCTTCAAAGCTCTATTAAAGTTTTTGCGATAGGACTGATTAGTAACAATCAAAGCCGGCCACAGCAGAGACAAGCGAATCCGGTTAGGCAAACTCCGGCTGAAGTTAGTCCGCTCAAAACCCTTCCAAAACTTCCATGCACCGTAGCCATAAATCCCCAACAAAGCCAAAACAATTATTGCTTTCATCTAAATCAACTCCATGACAACTGACTAAGTTAACGCCGTCCAAGCTTTTCTTTGAGTCAATTTCCGCACGTATCAATAAAACTACCTTGCTGTAGGCGCTTCGGGTTCCTCAAAAGTGAAATCAAACATTCGCCTAGCGTGGGGGAGTCTACGGAATTGATTCCAAAGACAGGTCAAAGTAGCATTGATCCAGTTTCTAGTCTATCCATTCCATTGCCCAGTTGTGGAGGGAAAGACCTTCTAAACTCCTGAACGTCTTGGTTCTCCCCTCCTTTCTAATTCATTGATAAAACTTGCCTGTGACAAAGAAAAGCGCGATCTTCAGAGTAAGTCGCGTCTTGTGGAGGATATCGTAAGTTTTACCATCATAAGAGACTATTAAAGAAAAGCGGAATGTAAATCATTACGATATAACACCGTAGAGCGCCCAAAATAGGAGGACTTATGCGAGCAGTGCTGATGGCTGGCGGTTCGGGAACACGTCTCAGGCCGCTGACCTGTGATCTTCCCAAACCGATGGTTCCGATTCTCAATCGACCCATCGCTGAACACATTATCAACCTACTCAAGCGACATCAGATTACAGAGGTGGTAGCGACACTGCACTATCTCCCAGATGTCATGCGAGACTACTTCCAAGACGGTAGTGACTTTGGTGTACAAATGACTTACGCCGTCGAGGAAGACCAGCCTCTAGGTACTGCTGGGTGCGTAAAAAACATTGCTGAATTACTAGATGACACATTTTTAGTAATTAGTGGCGACAGTATCACCGACTTTGATCTGACCGCTGCCATTGAATTTCATAAAAGCAATAAATCAAAAGCAACATTAGTGTTGACCCGTGTTCCCAATCCTGTTGAGTTTGGCGTCGTCATCACGGATGAACAAATGCGGATTCGACGGTTCTTAGAAAAACCGTCTACGAGCGAAATTTTTTCAGATACGGTTAATACTGGAATTTACATTCTGGAACCTTCTGTCCTGGACTATCTTCCGGTCAATATGGAAAGTGACTTCTCGAAAGATTTGTTTCCCTTGTTGCTGGAAAAAGATGAGCCAATGTACGGCTATATTGCTGAAGGGTATTGGTGTGATGTTGGTCATCTGGATGCTTACCGTGAAGCGCAGTACGATGCATTACAGCAAAAGGTAAAGCTAGATTATGCTTACAAGGAGCATAAGCCGGGATTATGGATTGGTCAGAATACATTCGTTGACCCGACGGCTAGGATTCAAACTCCAGTGCTAATTGGCAGCAACTGTCGGATTGGCGCACGGGTCACGATTGAGGCAGGAACAGTCATTGGTGATAACGTCACTATCGCCACTGACGCTGACTTGAAGCGTCCAATTCTTTGGAATGGTGCCATCATTGGCGAGGAAGCTCATCTCCGTGCTTGCGTGATTTGCCGGGGTACTCGTGTAGACCGTCGCGCTCATGTGTTGGAGGGTGCTGTTGTTGGTCCTCTATCAACTGTTGGGGAAGAAGCACAAGTTAGCCCTTATGTGCGGGTTTGGCCGAGTAAGAGGATTGAATCTGGGGCAACGCTAAATATTAACTTAATTTGGGGCAATACAGCACAACGCAATCTCTTCGGTCAACGGGGTGTTCAAGGATTAGCGAACATTGATATTACCCCAGAATTTGCTGTGAAGTTGGGAGCTGCCTATGGTTCTACCTTAAAATCCGGTTCCCAAGTAGCAATATCCCGTGACCAACGGAGTATATCCCGGATGGTTTCACGGGCTTTAATTGCGGGTTTGATGTCTGTGGGTGTCAATGTCCAGAACTTGGAGGCGACAGCCATTCCGATTACTCGCATGATTATCCCAACGCTTTCTGTAGCTGGTGGAATTCATGTGCGAGTGCATCCCGATCGCCCTGATTACATTCTCATCGAAATCTTTGATGCCAAGGGAATCAATATCTCTAAAGGGCAAGAGAAGAAGATTGAAGGGGCGTATTTTAAGGAAGACTTGCGGCGATCGCAAATTCATGAAATTGGCAATGTTACTTACCCTAGCCAAGTCATGGACCTCTACAGCACAGGCTTTGAGAAGAGTTTAAATATAGAGGCAATTCGTCACAGTAGCTCCAAGGTTGTAATTGACTATGGTTACTCGGTTTCCGGTGCTATTCTCCCGATACTACTGGCAAAGTTTGGTTGTGATGCCGTTGTCCTCAATGCCAGTCTGAACCAAATGTCACTCTCGGCAGTTGAACGAGAAGGATTGCTGACTCAGTTAGGTCATGTAGTCGAGGCACTGAGAGCAAATTTTGGTGTCCAAGTATCAGCGAATGGAGAACAGCTGATTTTAGTGGATGAATCGGGAATGCCAGTACGAGGTGAGATGTTAACGGCGCTGATGGTGAGCGTAATGTTGACGGCTCATCCCAGAGGGACTGTAGTCGTACCTGTACACGCATCAAGTGCAGTGGAGCAAATTGCGCGGCGTCATGATGGTCGAGTGATTCGGACGAAAGCGAATCCTACAGCCCTGATGGAGGCAGCTCAGGCTAATCCTAATGTGGTATTGGGAGGAAGTGGGGACATGGGCTTTATTTTCCCACAACTCCATCCCGGCTTTGATGCGATGTTCTGTATCGCCAAGTTGATTGAGATGCTGACGGTGCAAGAGCGATCGCTAGCTCAAATTCGCACAGAACTGCCTCGCGTTTCCCACAAAACTTATACGGTTCGCTGCCCTTGGACGGTGAAGGGGGCATTAATGCGTTATCTCGTAGAAACCCATTCCAATGAGAATCTAGAACTGATTGATGGAGTGAAGATTGTCAACCATCTCAATGATAGTTGGGTGTTGATTTTGCCGGATGCTGGAGAGCCTCTGGTACATATCTTTGCCAATAGTGATGATAGGGAGTGGGCAGATAATACCTTGAGGAAGTATCGCAGCTACGTTCAAGAGTTTGTTGAACAAGAGGAGGGGACAGAGGCCCCCAAAGCGGAAGCTCTATTATAGAATCCGCTGTGCCTTCCGGAGCCTAAGTTACTGGCATTCAGTTGAAGATTTGTCGCACAACTGAGACGGCTCTCCTGATCGCTAGACCGACGGCTTTGGTACACTTGTTCTATCATGGATGAGGAGGACGCTGAACATTGGGCGGACTCCTTTATCCTTTTTTGCCTATTATTGGGATAAATTGCTAAGCTGTCGGCTAATAGCAACGATTGCACAGTAACAATTGCTACTGAAGTAGGCACAAGAACAGGCTGATTACTAAAAGCGCCAGGAGACTTGAACTATGAACACCTGTATCATAATGGCACAGATCATTCAAGATCCAGAACTTCGTTATACTTCTGATAATCAAACTCCCATTGCCCAGATGCTAGTTCAGTTTCCAGGACAAAGAGCAGAAGATCCTCCAGCAACTTTAAAAGTAGTAGGTTGGGGTAACTTTGCCAGTGAAATTAAAGAAAATTATTCAGTAGGCGATCGCATAATCATTGAAGGTCGCCTTAACATGAATACAATTGACCGACCAGAGGGGTTTAAGGAAAAACGTGCTGAACTCACTGCGTCTCGGATTCACAAACTAGGCGCTGACACTAGCTTTGAGCCACATGTCGCAGTACCAGCAACATCGTCTTATGAGGCTCCAGCCCCCACCTCTCCTCCAAAATCTAACAATGTTGTCGTACCAATGAGGTCACCTCGGCAATCAGCACCGATGTCCGATAGGAGTGATTTTGAAGCCGATTATGATTCTGAGCCAATGTTTGAACCCGCTACAGTAAAGACGGCTCCTGTTGGTAATGCAGATAGCCAAAAAGATTTGGATGATATTCCCTTCTAGCTATAGCTATCAGCAGTCAGCTTTCAGCGGTCAGCTTTGGGTCAAATCGGCTCTAGTTAAGGAACGCTCTTCTCCCCTTAATTTCCTAACATTCGTGGCTACTGCTATAACTGCACAGGCAACATTGCCTTAGGAAAAGAACCGAATCTTACTACCTTGCCAATCCTGCTGAGACTATTCAGTGGGAAATTTGTCTTGGGTACAACGGCAATAGAAGGGCGTGACACTTTTGCGATCGCACCTGGCTAAACTTTACATCTAGATAAGCCAGGATTGCCCCTTAATATGATTGCAAAAACTTATAAATTCAATTATTTTTATTTATAATCGTTCCTCCTACAAAAAATAGGTCGTGTTTCAACTTCTTTATCCACTGGTTCATAGCCTCCAGCCATTTCTAGTGCCTCTGTGCTTCTGCCTAACCTGGGGGTTAATCATTCTCTTCTTCTTGACAGTCTTGTCAGCCGTTCAAGAAGGTGTAGTGACTGCCAAACGCTTGCATCAAATCCCTTGCACGAATTGCCAGTTCTTCACTAACGACCATCGCCTTAAATGTACGGTGCATCCCTCCGATGCCAATACTGAGGCAGCAATTTACTGTTCAGACTATTGTTCCAGAAATAGAAATAATCAGGCGAGTGCCACTTAGGCTGTAGCCTAGCTTATGTGGTTATCAGGGCTAACAGGTTATGCTGGTTCAAAAGCTAAATGCTTGTGTAGAGTTCATTGCGGGGGATGGTACGCAACTCAGAGAGTTGTTGCACCCAGATAAGCAACCACTAGAGTTGCGTTATAGCTTGGCACACGCAACCGTCCCTGTGGGGCAAACTTCGGCACCGCACTCATTAACAACGTCTGAGGTTTACTACATCCTCACTGGCACAGGTGAGATGTATATTGATGATGAAATTCAGAAAGTGGAACCGGGAGATGCGGTGTACATCCCCCCAAATGCCAAGCAGTTTATCCGTAATTCTGGAGTAGAACCCTTAGTATTCATCTGCATTGTTGATCCAGCTTGGCGAGAGGAAGACGAGACAGTTTACCAGATGTAACTGCTGCTAAATTAGAAAGCTTAAAACAACAACAGCACTCAATCTAGACCTACCGCTTGATTTCCTCTTTTGAGCAATTTAACGCGGAGTTGCAATGAACTAACCCGTTCAATTGTATTGCTCCCAGTTTTCTAGCTGAGGAAATATCAGTTTTCCAGTTGAGCGCTGATGTTGTTGTTTAATGAGACAGATGTTAGATAAAACAGCGGTTTTTTACCTCTTTTCTTGAATGTGAACTTCGCTGTGGTTTCTGTCAGAGAAGCTTTGTAGCTTCAATTACTAATGTACCTACTCTCTCTTCTAGATACAAGCAAATGAAATGTAAGTTTACTTTTTGAGGATAACTACTATTAACATTGCAAAATAAAGTTAAGTGAGAATCGGGTGTTAGGGAATTGTTCCTAATCTAGTTTGATGGTAGATTTTTAAATAACAATACTACAAAAAAACTGAAGGCTTCTTCAACAGTAGGGATAGCGGTTACCACGATTGTGTCGCTTTCTTGAGCCGTGCCTTCATGTTTTTCCGATCGCGCTGCCGATCTGATAACCTAAAAGCGTATTAAATATTCTTGAATGAGAGTCAGCTAGTGAAGCGGCGTGAGTGGATAGAGTTACGAGAGCTTTTTGGCAAAGAGGCAGTAGACGAAGTGCTTGCCAATCAGCAACACTATGAGGAATGGGCATTTAATCACTCTAAAGAAGTCTCCAAAGCCGCTCGACTTCTATCTGAACTGAGTAACGACACTCAGGCGGCGGTGCTGTTTGTAAAGCAACTAGATGCTGCACTGAAAGGCGCTTTGATAGTTACAATGCTTCGGTATTACACAACTCGCTAAATTACTTGGTTTTCAGGGAAACGAGTTTCGGTAACGGCTGGACATTACGCTAAATCTTTCCCGTAACCATATACAGCAAGAAAAAGGGGAGTAAGAGCCACCTCTTTACCCCCCTTAGCCGCAAGACTTAGAAAACTAGAATTTCAATAATCCCTGTTACGACAGACGCAACTAGAGCGATCGCTTTTATACTCCTGCATCTCTGAACTAGAACTCAGAGCCGTGTCTTTTTATCAATAAGACAGCACTGACTGATTACATCAAGCCGATTTGTTGCAGAATGTTTTGCCCTGTAATCCACTCAGTCGCTAAACCAATCACGAAGCCTAGCATCGCCAAACGACCATTCCAGGTTTCAGCAAAAGGAGTAAAACCAAACTTAGGCTTTTGTTCTTGCATTACTGTAAATTTAGGAATCCTTCTCTGTAATAAAATTTAACCTCATTTTAAATAAAAAGCAACATTTATTTAGATTCACTTCGAGATAAATCTGGTAGTAGAAATGCGATCGCTTCCAGAACCATCGTGCTGCTGAGTAGCACCATTGAACAAGAAGAACACAGAAGTTCAGGAGTTCAGGAGAGCATTGCGCCTCCTTGCAAAAAGGCAAAGTCTCTCGCGCCACTTCCAATCTCAACAACTACCCTGGAAATAAGTCGCAATATACCAATTTTTGCCATGAAACCCTTGCGTTTCCTGACACTCCTGCTTCTCCTGAGTGCCCCTACTGCCTGTAGCTTACCTAATCGCTCAATCGTAGAACCAACCTCATCACAGGCACAACAATCTCCCTCTGAGGAATCCCCTCAAACGGCACAGCAACCCGCTGAAACACCTACCCAGCCCAAACAGCAAACTGCTGTCCCAACAAAAAACCGTGTTCGTACTCAGCCACTAACGCCTCAACCGATTCAAATTACTCTCGACAATTTACCGGAACCCTTCGCTACCAATAGCGCCTCCAAGTCACCCAACGTCATCGACATACCGCAAAACCCAACCCTGAAGGTACCAGCAGGTTTCCAAGTCAACGTCTATGCTGACGGTTTGGATGCTCCACGCTGGCTTGCCTTGACACCCAGTGGTGATGTACTGGTAACCGAAACAAGGGCAAACCGCATTCGTATCCTGCGCGACACCAACGGTGATGGCGTTGCCGATGTCAACAAAACCTTTGCTACCGCGCAAAATGGTGTAGACATTCCCTTTGGTATGACCTTTGCGGGTAACACCTTCTTTCTCGCTAATACGGGTGAAGTGCGGCGCTACCGCTATACTCCAGGTCAACAGCAACTCAATGGCGGAGGGCAAAAAATTGCTGACCTCACCCCTGGTGGATATAACCAGCACTGGACACGTAACGTAGTCGCCGCACCCGATGGCAGAAAGCTCTACGTCACGGTTGGTTCACGCTCAAATGTTGATGAAGAACCACTGCCTCGTGCCTCTGTACAGGTTATGAACCTGGATGGTTCCAACCAACAAACTTTCGCCTACGGTTTACGCAATCCAGTCGGACTGAACTTTCACCCCACTACAGGCGAACTTTATGCCACGGTTAATGAACGAGATGGTTTGGGTGATGACTTGGTACCCGATTACTTCACCCGCGTACAACAGGGGGGATTTTACGGCTGGCCCTATGCCTACCTGACACCAAATCGTATCGACCCACGTCAAGCAACCAACGGGCAAAGCAAACGTCCTGACTTGGTAGCCCAAACCACAACTCCCGATGTCCTGTTCCAAGCTCACTCAGCAGCCTTGGGATTACAGTTTTATGATGGACAAACCTTTCCTGAAAGATATCGTAATGGTGCCTTTGTAGCCTTTCGTGGCTCGTGGAACCGCGACCAAGGCACTGGTTACAAAGTCGTCTTTGTTCCCTTTGATGCCTCTGGACAGCCTCAAGGCTATTACGAAGACTTCCTGACTGGGTTTCTCCTCGATCCTTCTAGACCAACAACTTGGGGACGCCCAGTTGGGTTACTAGTACTACCTGATGGCAGCCTGTTATTGACTGAAGAAGCGAATAACCGCATTTACCGCATTCAGTATCGTGGATGATTAGTTGTTGGTGGTTGGTTGTTAGTTGTTAGACACCATGAGACAAAAGCTCACAAACGTTGGGATGAAAATTTTTCTTACGCCTTCTGCCTTCTGCCCTCTGCCTTCTGCCTTCTTTTCAACGTTCACCTTAGTCAAGGGGATAAGGGGGGGGTTAGCCTATGGTGTCTTAGGTTTTGTGTCTACCTGCTTAATTAGCCAAGGGTTTGCCACCACTGCTAATGCTGCCAATCCCAAACATCTTGAACAACTACTGAATACTAAGGCTTGTCCTAAGTGTGATTTGAGGGACGCCCAGCTTAGTGATGTTAATCTCCTGGAAGCAGACCTAAGTGGTGCGAACCTAGATGGGGCAAATCTTCGAGGAGCAAACCTCGCCGGTGCTAATCTCAGCGGTGCTAAGTTAATCGGTGTCCAGCTAACGGAAGCTAACCTTCAAGGTGCCAATTTGAGGCAGGCAAAGTTAGGGCTAAAAGAAGAGGACTCTGAGGAAATTGTTGCTGATTTGCAAGAAGCCAACCTTCAGGGGGCTAACTTATCGGCGGCTGACCTTACAGGTGCGCTGTTGACTAATGCTAACCTTGCCCAAGCCCAACTCGATTATGCAACTCTGGCAGCGGCGGACTTGAGCGAGGTTGACTTGACTGGTTCTAACCTGGCAGGTGCGAATCTCTCTGAGGCAAATTTACAAAATGCACAACTGAAGATTGCTAAACTCAGCGGGGCAAATCTGAGTTACACCTTGCTCAATGGGGCAAATCTGGATACAGCAAATGCTGATAGTGTGAACTTGAGCGGTGCTGATTTAGAGGGAGCTTCTTTAAATGAAGCTGACTTGAATGCGGCAATCCTCACTGAGGCATCACTGGTGAATGTGAGTTTAATTGCTGCTAATCTCCAGAGAGCGAATTTGAGTAGTGCTAAGCTTACCGGGGCGACGTTGAAGGGTGCGGGTCTGAACCGTGCTAATCTGAGTGCGGCAAATCTAGAGCGTGCTGATTTGACAAATGCCAAACTTGCGATCGCAAACCTCACAAATGCCCAACTCACAGCAGCTAAACTTCAGTTTGCTTACCTACACAGTGCTAATCTTACTAATGCCAACTTGACTGGTGTTGACTTACGGTCAGCTCAACTGCGTTCTGCTGACTTAACGAAGGCTATCTTGGTAGGAGCAACCCTAGAACGCGCAGGTCTTATCAGTGCCCAGTTGACGGGGGCAAACCTAACTTACTCCAACTTAACCCTGTGCGACTTAAGGGGGGCAAACTTGACGGATGCTAATCTGAGTTTTGCCAATCTAAATCAAGCGGACTTAGAGCTTGCTTCAGTGGTTAATGCCAATCTCAGTGGTGCTAATCTGAGTGAGGCAAAACTCAAAGGTGTCATTGGGCTTAACCGATAGTAGTCGCCTAGTCACTCAGTGTATGTATAAGCTGCAAGCCGTCCTATCTTGTTTGCTTCAACTTGAAAGAGTCGAAGATGCCGGATAGCGTAAGCTACAGCTAGAAGAATGGAGTGGAGTTAGGCAGTAGATAGCAACGGGGCAAAAATCTGTGAGACTATAGCCAGATATCCTCCACTGATTGTCAAGAGCGTCATCTGACACTTGAGATAATCTGCTCTATCGTGCCGTGCCAAGGTCACTTCCCTTTGCTCACAAAAAGCATCTCCATTTATGCAACTGCAAAATTCTCTGCGTCGAACTAAGATTGTTGCCACGATTGGCCCTGCCACCAGTCGCCCAGACGTTCTGAAAGCGCTGATCAAAGCAGGTGCCACTACTTTACGACTCAATTTCTCTCACGGCACTCATGAAGACCACCAGCGCAGTATTCGTCTGATACGCCAAACTGCATTTGAACTCAATCAGCCAGTTGGGATTTTACAAGACTTACAAGGACCGAAAATTCGCTTAGGCAAGTTTGAGGAAGGCCCAATTGTCCTCAATAAAGGCGATCGCTATACCTTAACAAGCGAATTCATGCTTGGTAACCAAGAAATGAGTTGCGTTACCTACGAACCACTAGCGGATGAAGTGCCAGCCGGAGCAACAATTCTTCTGGATGACGGCAAAGTCGAAATGTATGTCGAAGAAGTAGACAAAGTTAAACGTGCTTTGCACTGTCGCGTCGTCGTCGCTGGCACCCTTTCCAATAACAAAGGCGTGAACTTCCCCGGTGTCTACTTATCCATTAAGGCGATGACCGATAAAGACCGGCAGGATTTAATGTTCGGTCTGGATCAAGGAGTTGACTGGGTGGCGTTAAGCTTTGTCCGTAACCCTCAAGATGTCTTAGAAATCAAAGAACTGATTGCTAGTGCCGGGAAACAGGTCCCCGTGATTGCCAAGATCGAAAAGCACGAAGCGATCGAGCAAATGGAGGCGATTCTCTCTCTGTGTGACGGCGTGATGGTTGCCAGAGGCGACTTGGGGGTTGAACTGCCAGCCGAGGATGTCCCTATCCTGCAAAAGCGACTGATTGCCACAGCCAACCGCTTGGGAATTCCGGTCATCACCGCTACCCAGATGCTGGACAGCATGGTTCACTCACCTCGACCGACTCGTGCTGAGATATCCGATGTTGCGAATGCGATTCTCGATGGTACCGATGCCGTGATGCTATCGAATGAAACCGCTGTCGGGAAATACCCTGTTGAAGCCGTAGAGACAATGGCGCGAATTGCTGTAAGGATTGAGCGGGAACAAATCAGTCGCAAAACCGAGGACACCCGACGCTCGATTCCCAATGCGATTTCCCAGGCTGTTGGTCAAATTGCCGAGCAATTACAAGCCTCCGCGATTATGACACTAACAAAAACAGGTGCTACTGCCCGTAATGTCTCCAAGTTCCGACCCTTCACACCCATTCTGGCAATAACACCCCACGTTGATGTTGCACGACAGTTACAACTTGTATGGGGAGTCAAACCCTTATTAGTGCTAGATTTACCCTCCACAGGTCAAACCTTCCAAGCGGCAATTAACGTCGCTCAAGAAAAGCAACTTCTGGCAGAGGGGAATTTAGTGGTAATGACAGCAGGTACACTCCAAGGCGTTCCGGGGTCAACCGACTTGATTAAAGTTGAGGTTGTAACCGCTGTTCTTGGTCAAGGAATTGGTATTGGTCAAGGTTCGGTTAGTGGCCTTGCTCGTGTGGCTCATCGCGCTATGGACGTGGGAAACTTCAACCCAGGAGAAATTCTCGTCGCCTCGTCAACTAATGCTGATTATGTCGAAGCAATTCGTAAGGCATCTGGAATTATTACAGAAGACGAAAGTCTAACGAGTCATGCTGCCGTGATTGGCTTACGTCTCGGAGTGCCAGTAATTGTTGGTGTCAAGAATGCTACCCAAATCATTCGGGATGGCGCCATTTTGACACTAGATACCCATCGCGGCTTAGTTTATTCTGGTGCAATTGGCGCAAGTCCAGCAAATGGAGTGCTGATGGTTTAGCCTGTGCGGTTGAACGATTCTTTGCGCTAAATACTCCTAACTCCCCATCCCTAGATATTCTTCTATCGGGAAGGGAGTAAGTGTATTGAACCAGAACGTTCTCTCCTCCTATGGCAAAAGGCAAAAGGTTGACGGGTCTTGTTTCTGTATGAAAGCGAGAGTCAAGAGTCGCTATAGCGACTGCTATATTTTCCCTCAAGTGTGACTATGCCCATAAGCCCCCATTTCTGGCTGAAAGGGTACGACTTCCTCTTTTACCTGCATTCCTAAGTGTTCCAGCATTGTCTGCAACACATGGTCAGGAGACAACCGTACATAATTAGGAGCAACCTCTATGGGTACATGGCGATTACCCAGATGGTAAGCGGCTCGCATTAGAGCCACTGGGATCTGAGATGTCACTGTTAGCACAGGTTCCGGTTTAGCAAGAATCCGAACAACCACGTCGCCATCCTCAGATTGCAGTAAATCCCCATTATGCAAAACAGTTCCTCTGGGTAGGCGCAAATACACTTCCTTACCATCAGCTGTATCAAAACGATGGCGTGTCCGGGTACGTTCCTCAGCAGTGAGCGAGAGGGTAAAGCTAAATGCTACCTCCTCCGTTGTAGGCAACCGTTGTGTAAGAGTCAGCATTGCGACAAAAAGAACTTAGTGTTTAAGCACCCAACGATCATTGGAGGCGAACCAATTCATTTTGAATTCGTTTGAGTAACTCCGAATCTGATTGAGCAGTCACAGTAATTGCATTAAATTGCGTCATTGTCAATCCTTGAGTTTCACCAATGTCTTTGGCTCGTTCGCAGTAGTTCACGGCAATGTCTCGAACATTACCTGGTAGAGCATAAATGGTGTCAGCTTGGGTGCAGCTAAAGTTAGGAACCTGCTCCTCGTTGATGATTTGCTGGATTTCGCTGTATGCTGCTTGACGGCTTTGCTCGATCGCTAAAACGGCTTTAGCGTAGTTTTCTACTTCTTCAACGCTAACTGTTGTCACAGTGGCGATGGGGGAGGGAGTCTCTGAGGCGGAATTAGAAGAACAGCTCGATATAATCGCTGTGGCTCCAAGCAGCCAAGCCATAGACAAGATAACCCTGATTAACGACTCCCTGCGGGATAGCTGTGTGGCTGAGGTACCGTAGCTAGTGGGAAGGAATGAACGTAGACTCACTACGGCAACACTCGCACGCCTCAGTATTTGGCTGGAGCAAGTTTGGCACATTAGAGCAAAAGGGTTCTTCATAAATGCAGGTGGCACAGGAAATGTGAAATCCTTAAAAACGTGCCTCTATCTTTCGATATTGCCTTGCAAAACGTCAATAGTTGACAGGTAAAGTTCCTCTTTTTCTTTATGGCAAGAATGAAAAAAACCACTTGTCTTGCCTTTTGCTCCGGCATTAAAGACTCATGTCAATCCGACAAATCCCGCAAAAATTTTATTGTTGGAGGCGTCGTAATTCACTTTGAATCCGTGCGTGTAAACCTTGGTTTCTTTGCATGAGAGTTGTAATTTCATTGAATCGACCAGTCTTTCCTCTGGGGAAGAAATTTGCCACAATGGCTGAAGACTGGTTACAGTAGTTCAGGGCGATCGTTCGCGCTCCAGCCGGGAGCGCTGTGATGCTTGCCGGACGACCGCAAACAATGTCGGGAATGTTCCCAGAGCCAATGATCAGCTTGATTTCGCTGTAGGCTTGTTGACGCAGTGGCTCCATTGCCAAGACGGCTCGTGCATAGCGTGTGATTTCTTCTGCACTAACCTCTTGAGCATAAGCCGTTGAACTGAAGACAAAGGATTGGGAGTTTCTGGAGTACTCTGGCGTGAGTCCAGAAAGCAAACCCATTGTAGCAAGTGCCCCCACAACGAAGAATTGGGAGAAGGTTCGGTTAAGACGACGGCGAGAACAGTATAAAGTCATCATGATGATCGCGTGCGACCAAGAAACAATTAAGTAAAACCATAGAGGGCTAGTTTTTCTGAACTATTTTACGGGGCAGAAGTTCCTTGGGATGTATGAAATGGATGTTTCATGATTTGAAGTGTCAAAATTGATTTCAAACAACGAGACGACTCCTTGCCTCTAAGTGATTTATTCAGCGCCGAATCAGTACGCTACAGATTTGGCAAAGTTCTATCACCTTAGTTTGCAAGGTTGAAAGAGGTTCAGACCCCCTCTTAAGGTTAATTTCCAACTCTAGTAGCACCCGTAGTGTTGAGGTTAGTTGCTCTAGAGAAAGGAATTGAACTTCTTTGGTGAGGAAGTAAATTCGTTTAGGGTTACTGACTTGTGCGGCAGTGGCGATCGCTTTTTGATCCCGTTCCCCCTCAGTTACCATTAGCTTTACCCATAACCAAGTCCGAAATTGCCCAATCAGCGTGGCAACAATCCTCAAAGCGGGTTCGTTTTTGTTCATCAAATCCGCTACCAACTCCAAGGCTTTTGCTCCATCCCCCTGGAGAATCGCGGCTGATAGCTGTAAGCTGTTGTGAGTGTTTGAGGTGACTAGGGTAGCCACAGTTTTCTCATCTAAGACTTTGGCTGAATCACCTGTATAAAGTCGCAATTTTTCCAATTCGTTGTACAGTTGTCGGGTATCATTCCCAACCGACTGTGCCAAAAGTTCAGCCGCAGCACCTGTTAGTTTGACACCAACCTCTTGAGAACAGGAGCGTACCTGCTGAACTAACTGTTCTGTCTTCCAAGGCGGGATAAGAGAAAACTCTCGGATGTGGCTGTACTTTTGCAGCAGCTTTGTCGATTTGAGGCGTCCATCCGGTCGATTGGACGTTGTTAGTAACAAAACAGACTCTTGTGGAATCGCTGGTAGAGTAAGCTCTAGTTCTGCCAGTAAATCCTCTGAACAGTGCTGGCACAGGGTTGTCTCGACTAACCAAACTAAACGCCCACCCATACCAAAAGGCGGAGTCATTGCTTGATTCAGCCCTTGGATAATGGCATCAGGCTGATCAGGAGAAATTTTGTCATAGTTGAAACTAACCCAACTGGGGTCAAGGACGCTTTTACGCAATTCGTTTACAGCTTGTGTCAGGGCAAAGTCATCTTCTCCCCAGTAGAGGTAAATTGTCATAATAAACACCCACGGTTTGCGAGGGGATCTAGATTGGACGAGACTTATCAAACTTATTTAAATCGAGTGGCACGGTTGGTGCTACCAGCAACCTATCAATCCCAGTTGCAGCACATCCAGGAGTCACCTAAGTTTAAGCATCTCCCGGATGGCACCAGCGAGGCAGCGCCTTTTCCGGGCTACACGGTGGTGACACCCCCTTGGGAAGAAGACTCAGAAAATGAAGCATTTTACGTCCAGTTGCAGGAACTCCAACAACTACTGTTACAGCAACTAGACACAGGCTTACTGGTACCCGTACCTCCTGCTAGCTTTCATTTAACCTTAGCGGACTTGGTTTGGGACAGTGCCTACCGTGAACGCAAAGCGGAAAATCCTCAGTATGACGAGCAACTCCATGAACGTGTCCAAGACAGTTTTCAGAAGTATCAGCACTCAGTTGCCACAGGGAATTCCCTTGGCTGGCAGCTTTTAGGTTTAATGGTAAGACCTCGCGCCGTCGCGGTGTGTTTGATACCGAATAACGAAGACTCCTACAAGCGACTGTCAGAACTTCGCCGAGCGATTTATCAAAATCGGAGTCTCATTGGCTTGGGTGTTGAACAGCAGTATCACTTCACAGCGCACGTTACGCTGGGATATTTTGGCGAGATTTCACCAGAACTGGAACGCGATCGCCTTAGTGATACGCTAACGAAATTGAATCAACAAGCTTTACCCGATGAAGTCATTCCCCTGAATGTTCAACGGGCAGAGTTACGAAAGTTTGAAGATATGATGCGCTACTCTCGTGAGCCTGATTGGCCCGTAGTGGAGTTTTAAATTTCAACTTACACGTTGCTGGTTGTATCTTCATGCGATTGCCAATCCACCCAATTATGGAGCAGAGTTTTGCGGTGATTGACCGAGAAATCGGTGAACACCACTTCAGTCCAACTGAGTACAGCATTGTCCGACGAGTGATTCATAGCACGGCGGACTTTGAATTTACTCAGTTGGTTCACTTTAGTCAGGGTGCGAAGGACGCTACCACGTCCCACTGTGCGATCGCATCGGGTATTAAAGCTCTCCAGCAACGAGTACCAATTATCACAGATGTGGGGATGGTGAAGCAGGGGGTAGTCGGAATGGTAGAAAAAACCTTCAATAACCCCCTAATTGCTGCTGTAGAACTTGCCCCAGTCGCACTGCCAGGAAAAACCCGCACAGAAACTGGCTTATTGCAGTGCTTTGAGAAATTTCCTAATGCGATTTTTGTCATTGGCAATGCCCCTACCGCCTTGCTAGCGCTGTGTAGCCAGTTGTCAACAGCACCGATTCAACCGTCGCTAGTGATTGGTGCGCCTGTTGGGTTTATCTCCGTTTTAGAGTCAAAGGCTGCCCTGGCACAGACACCAGTGCCTCAAATTCGCGTTGAGGGGCGCAAAGGAGGTTCTGCTGTTGCTGCTGCAATTCTTAACGCGCTTTTGGTTTTAGCTTGGGAAGCAGTGGATTAAGCGGTCAGCTATCAGCTATCAGCGGTCAGCTTTTAGATTTTCCAGATCGGGTAGGAAGTTGAAGAATTTTAGAGAGCTAAAAGTTTGGCACAATAGTCGTCAATTAACCCTTAACATCTATCAAGTCACAGCTCGGTTTCCCCAACAGGAACTTTATGGGTTTACCAGTCAGATTCGACGTGCCTCGGCATCAATTCCAGCTAATATTGCGGAAGGATGTGGTCGAGGCAGTGATGCTGACTTGGCTCGATTCTTACAAATAGCAATGGGGTCAGCCAGTGAACTGGAGTATCACTTGCTGCTGGCTTGTGACCTTAATTTTATAGAAAGCTCACACTACCAACAGCTTAATAGTGATGTCACTGAAATCAAACGAATGCTGGCTTCGTTCATCCAAAAGCTGAAAGCTGAGCGCTGATAGCTAGAAATGACACCCGTATATGTAGTGGGAATTGGGTTGGATGGTGAAGCCGGACTGACGGATGCCGTGCGGCAGTTAGTGGGCCAGGCAACGTTGTTGGTAGGAAGCGATCGCCATTTGAGCTACTTCCCAAACCATCCTGCTTCACGCTTGGTACTGGGAGATTTATCTCAGGCAATTCGGGAAATTCGCAACCAGTTAGTGGCGGATGAACCGAATAGCTGCATTGTGGTGTTGGTTAGTGGTGATCCACTCTTTTTTGGCTTAGGACGCTTATTACTGGAGGAGTTACCACGGGAGCAATTGACGTTTCATCCTCATCTGAGTTCGGTTCAGCTAGCTTTTCATCGCGTAAAAGTTCCTTGGCAGGATGCTCAGGTTATTAGTGCCCACGGACGCTCTCTAGAGCAGTTGACTGTTGCCCTACAGCAGGGTGTGGAGAAGATTGCCGTACTGACAGATGGAACAAATACGCCAAGTGCGATCGCACGTCTGTTTCTCGCTCTAGATTTAGCCAGTAGCTACGAGTTCTGGGTTTGTGAAAACCTGGGAGGTGCCGATGAGATGGTGCAGCAAGTTGCGGTGGATATGTTACTGCACGAAAGGTTTGCACCGCTGAATGTCGTTCTATTACTGCGTCAGTCTGAGCCAGCTCAAGCATTGTTGGATGTTGACTCTCTACCCCTACTGGGATTACCCGATCAGACATTTGCTAGCTTTAGCGATCGCCCTGGTTTGATGACGAAGCGTGAGGTACGGATTCTTATCCTGGGAGAACTTGCGCTGCATCCAAGGCAAATTATTTGGGATATTGGTGCAGGAACAGGTTCTGTTTCCATTGAGATTGCCCGCTTGTGTAGCACATCTCAGGTGTATGCGATTGAGAAAACTGCGATCGGTAGTGCCTTAATTGAACAGAACTGCCAACGCCTTCATGTTAAAAACGTCGTTTCAATCCACGGTACAGCACCAGAAATTTTGAATCACCTACCAGCACCAAACCGCATCTTTATTGGGGGTAGCGGTGGTAACTTAACTGCCATTCTTGATAACTGTGAGGCTCGGCTCACTAGCGGGGGTATTGTGGTACTCGCTCTAGCAACCCTGGAACATCTTAATACAGCTCTCGGCTGGCTAAAGTTACACCGTTGGGATTACCACTTGCTACAAGTTCAGCTCTCGCGTTCTGTACCTGTAGGACAACTAACTCGTTTTACTCCTCTCAATCCCGTAACGATTTTAACGGTGACGCGATCGCATTGAGAGACATCTTCTTTCACTAGCTGATCGCTCGATAATGAAATTACTTGAGTAATGTTATGGAGAGGTTGTGATGTCTATTGAGCTACTCAGACGGCGCTTCACGATAAAGCAGTATCACCAAATGGCTGAAGCAGGTATCCTCACAGAGGATGACCGAGTGGAACTGATTCGAGGAGAGATTGTCGAGATGACCCCAATTGGCAGACGTCATGCAGCGTGTGTTGACCGTCTCAATGAAATGTTTATTCTGCGTCTGGCACAGGCAACAATAGTTCGAGTTCAAAACCCAGTTGAATTAGATGACAACTCTGAACCTCAACCAGATTTGGTATTGCTGCGACGACGCGCAGATTTTTACGAGGCAGGACATCCCCAAGCAGAAGATATCTTGCTGTTAGTGGAAGTTGCAGACACGACTGTCGAAGCGGATCGGGATGTGAAAATTCTTCTCTATGCGAATAGTGGCATTGCTGAAGTCTGGCTAGTTGATATCAACGCGCAATGCTTGGAAGTTTACCGACAACCTTCTGAGAATGGTTACCAAATTATTCACAAGTATTATCGAGGTCAAACTGTCACTATACAGGCTTTTCCTGAGGTTAGTTTTACTGTAGATGAAGTGATGGGCTAAGGCGATCGCATCTCTCTATTTTTGCTCCTATGTCAGGGTAATTGACTTGGAACTTGAGCCTAATAATTGCAACTCCAATTCTATGAAAACTTTAGCCAGTCTCCTCAACAAGAAGCCGGAGCAGTTGCCGTTGCCCTCAATCAAGCCCAAAAGTAGCTGCGGGATTTGACCACTGAAGAGCTTGAGGAATTCCTTGATCAACTTAAGCCTCAACTTGATCGCGTTCTGGCTCAACTAAGACCAGGACAACGTTTGATATTTCAAAGTTAAGTCAGTGCCATTCCAGTTAAGAACGCACCGACGTGCGCCCCTACAAGAAATTTGGGTATTAGACCTCTCGATCCTGACCGTATTTCTCCCGAATGTGTGTATTGAAGTATTGACCGACCGATGGGGCTATCTTTAGCGCCTGATACACGTTCTCAGGTACGTCATGGTACTTGTAGACGCTGCCACTATTGAACTCAACTCGTAAGGTTTGAGTTTTCTCGTCATAGTCGAAAGATTTAATCACATTGCTGGTATTCTTCAGCAGAGGGAAAGCGATGACATCCCGGATACTGGCACTATCGGTTAACAGCATCACCAAGCGATCAATACCGATGCCTTCCCCACCAGTAGGGGGCATCCCGTACTCCAGCGCTGTCAGAAAGTCTTCATCAACGCCCTGTGCTTCCAAGTCCCCTGCTGCCTTCCTTGCTGCCTGCGCTTCTAAGCGATCGCGTTGGTCAATTGGATCAGTCAACTCTGTAAAGGCATTTGCTGTCTCCCGCCCAACGATAAATAGCTCAAAGCGTTCCACTAGCCCTGGTTTTTCTCGATGCAGCTTTGAAAGGGGAGAAATTTCAACCGGATAATCTAGAACAAAAGTAGGTTGAATCAGCGTTTCCTCACACTTTTGCTCGAAGCATTCGTTGAGTAGCTTCCCAATTGATTGGCACTCGTCCACATCCTGAATGCCGACTTGTTGAGCCGCTGTTTTTGCTTCTTCAAGGGTTTGGAACTGAGTAAAATCTAAACCCGTCTTCTCCTGCACTAACTCATGCATCGTCACTCTGCGCCAAGGTGGTGTTAGGTCAATCACCTCACCTTGATAGGTTATTTGCAGCGTCCCCAAGACTTCTTGAGCAACGGTGGTAATGATTTCCTCCGTTAGCCGTATCATGTCGTTGTAATCGGCATAAGCTTGATAGAACTCAACCGAAGTGAATTCAGGATTGTGGCGGGTAGAAATGCCTTCATTACGGAAGATACGCCCTAGCTCAAATACCTTTTCAAATCCCCCTACAATAAGTCGCTTCAGAGGTAACTCTGTAGCAATCCGTAGGTACAACTCCATATCTAAGGTGTTGTGATAGGTGATGAAGGGACGAGCATCTGCACCACCCGCTTCACTCTGAAGCACGGGTGTCTCAATTTCGATAAAGCCTTGGTCTTCTAGGTAGCGCCGAATCACAGCGATAATTTTGGCACGGCGTCGGAAGGTTTCCCGGACATCAGGGTTAACAATCAAGTCAACATAGCGCTGACGATAGCGCTTTTCTGTGTCAGTCAAACCATGCCACTTGTCTGGTAAGGGCAACAGCGACTTGGTTAGGATGGTGTAGCGGCTGACATAGACCGAGAGTTCGCCTTTTTCCGTCCGTCGAATTGTTCCCTTGGCGCCGATGATGTCCCCAATATCTGTTAGCTGCTTGAGGTGGTTAAAGGCATCTGGCACATCTGCCATTGTTTCGGTGATGCGCTTCTTATCTAAGTAGAGCTGAATCGTGCCAGTTTCGTCTTGTAGAGCGAAGAATGCTAGCTTTCCAAAGACTCGACGCGCCAAAATACGACCCGCGATCGCTACTTCAAAATCAGCTTCTTCTCCATCGGACAAGTCAGCAAATTTCTCTTGGAGTTCTGCTGCGTGGTGAGTAGACTCCCAGTGGTAGGCATAGGGATTTTGCCCCAAAGCTTTGAGCTGTTCAACCTTCTCCAAGCGCATTGCCCGGATTTTTTCTAGATTTGACTGATCTTGCGGTTCTTCTTGTGGGGAAGCGGGAGAGGACATAGTAGGCGAATAACTAGAAGCTTGAATTGTAGGATACTAAGCGCATCCTTATCTTGACACTCACCGTAGCTTTAGCTCGGTGATTCTTGGGCTGATCGTGCGGTTAGTTACTTCCCGTCTTACCGAGCATTCTTGTTCCTTGCAGAACACTCCTCAAGCTTAAATTTCCGTGTGTCCCACGGTATTTGTGGCGAGTCTTTCCCAATGAACCAAGCCGCCTCAAGCTCCACACTTGGCACAAATTTCAATTCTCTTCTCTCGTCAAAGGGGGGTCAGACGAACTTGAACATCCTTTTAGGTGAGAGCAACCTAGTTATTGTTGTTATTTTATCACACAAGGCGCTTAAAAGCGCTCACTAGTTTTCATCCGTGAGCTAAAGCTGCACGGCTTTCAACTGCGTCAATAGTATAGTAATGGTAGCGTTCTGTGTGCCAGTGATTGGCTTCAATTGTGTGGAGTTCCGGATTGCTGTTGCTCGCTGACAAGAACGCGATCGCTTTTTAGTTAATCGTCTGGGCGATCGCATTTCGCCTGTAGTTAAGATGAGCCGTAAAATCCTGGTATCTATTGCTCAGTTCTGTAGATTTGGCGGAGTTCATCTAGTGTACTGACTGTTTTGATGGCTTCTCTTTCCGCTTGTCTCGGTTCTTACCTATTCCTCACTCCAATACCTGCAAAAGTTGTTTAATCTTATCGCCCTGTCGTTGCATGAACTTCTCTGGGAAGCTTAATTCAACGGCAATTTTCCGAGTAGTAGAGTGACCGTTGTCTGAAGCAGGTGACAGTTCTATGGCTACGATTTGAGCCAAAAAGCGCTTTGGTAGCGGACTGTTTTTTTCCTTACTCAATAGCAAACCTACAAGGGGTTTGTCTTGTTGCATCCGCTCTAAGTCTTCTTCTCGAAGCATATTGCCAGAAGCGATGACATTGTTATCTAACTCCAGCCGTATACTTCTAGTCCCCAGTTCAGTAACTTCCCCAGGTAAAAAGTTTCCCTCGAAATATAACTGAGCTGCGGCTTGCACACGCTTGCGTACCTTCGTTCCAGTATCTGGTTGGAACTCGCGCAAGGAACGAATCAAACTACTAGCAAGGAATCTAAAGGAAGCAAGGGGGCGGTCTACATTATCACGCTTTTGGGAATACCACTCATTGACATCGGAATAGATTACCAAAGCTAGAGCATCAAGTTGGCTACGAGTCAGATTGACAAAATCAATTGCTAAATAGGTTTGAGTTTCTTTCGTGGGTTTCCCCCGGATAATTCGCCCATTTAGAAACGCCCGCGCTCCAAAATCGCCCACTAGCTCGACTTCTACTTCATCCGGTAAGTTAGGGTAGGTATCCAGAGCAATCAGAACCCCTGTTTCAGAGATATTGATGGTTTTACCAACCCAACTCTTATCAATGCTGTGAACTATAGCCGTTAGGTGTCGCTGTAAGCGGTGTGTCTGGCGCAGTTGCGGTTGCTCAAAAGCCACCACCAAAGAAGCAACCAGCAGAATTAAGTTAAAGATGCACCACATTGCGTTGACTAGAACTGCCTCAGTATCCTCTGGGCGTAGAATGAGCCAAAAGGGGACAGCAATTAGAGAACCAACGACGAGTGCAGCGACTACCAACAGACCCCGCACCGATTCCCAGTCGAAGTAGCGCTTCGTTACCGTTAGCCCTTTATCCGTAACGTTAAAGGAACCCAATTTAGGGTTAATCAGCGCCATGAAGGTGACATATCCGGCTTGGAACGCCATCACAAACTCAAAAACCTCGTTCCAGAAGGAAAACCGAACTCCCTTGTAAGTGATGTAGTTGGTATTCAGAGCAAGGAGAATATGGGGGAGAGCATAGGCTAAGGTTTCAGAACCCAAACCTTGGATGGGGTTAATGCCAAATAGTAGGAATGCCGTGGGTGCGATCGCATACATCAACCGAGGAAAGCCATAGAAAAAGTGCGAAGTCGCACTAAAATAACAAAGGCGCTGCGCTAAGGTCAGATTCAGCTTGCGGTTGAACATTGGATTTTCCAACCGCAGAATTTGAGCCATCCCCCGTGCCCAGCGAACTTGCTGACCGACATAGGAGGAAAACTTCTCAGGCGCAAGCCCTGCTACCATAATTTTGTCGTAGTAGACTGACTCATACCCCAGAGAATGCAGGCGAAATGCTGTATGACAATCTTCTGTAACTGTTTCTGTCGCGATACCCCCAACCTGAAGCGCATACTCTTTGCGAATCACAGCCGCTGAACCGCAGAAAAAAGCAGCATTCCAGAAGTCGTTACCTTTTTGCAGTACCTTGTAAAAAAGTTCATTACCCACCGGAACTTTACCCTTAGTAAGCAAGTTACGCTCGAAAGGGTCAGGGTTATAGAACCAGTGGGGCGTTTGCACAAACGCGACTTTTGGGTCGAAGAAAAAGCCCACCGTATGCTGGAGAAACTGCCGCGTTGGGATGTGGTCGCAGTCGAGGATAAGGACTAAATCACCATCAGTACGGCGAAAAGCAGTGTTGATATTACCCGCCTTAGCGTGTTCATTACTGTCCCGCGTTAGGAGTGTGCCGCCAATGTCTTGGCAAACTTGGCGTAACTCTTCCCGACGGGCTTGAAAGGTTTCTCTTCGCGGGTCACCTTCCTTATATCGTTCTGGGCGACCATCATCGAGTATGTAAACACGTTTTTTATCGGCTGGGTAGTCAGTCGCGACAGCAGCCAATGCCGTCTTGCGAACAATTTCAACGTCTTCGTTGTAGGTCGGGATATAGATATCGACCTTAAACCATTGGTCTTGAGGAAAATTGGCAAGATCAACGGGTTCGCGGTCTTTGAGTTTCAGGGTTTGAAAGTAGGCAAGTATCAGCGTCAAGATTGCATATAGTTCTGCCCCGAATAACAGCACACAAAATAATCCGTTGAGCCAGCTATTAAAATTCAGGGTGTACGTCGTGCGGTAGTACAGGTAGCGTAGTGTTGTTACGATACTGAGCCACACCAAAAACAAGTGGAGGTACTCACTGGTTTTCTGGTCGGACTGTTGAGACTCAATTTGCACAATGCTTTGACCGACCCCCACAAGAAACAAGGCAACAAGACCCTGCTGCCAAACTTTCAGTGGCGTAACAATCAAAGGAACGGATAGCAACAGCAGTAGCAACGCGATCAATTTCAACTGGTTCCATCCTAGGCGTGCCAACGCTCGATCAAAAAACCGAGGTAGACGTTCGACGAGCCAGACGGTTAACAAAGCACGAGGCTGCGGCCGCCGCATCAACCGAGTTCTGAATGAGGAAAATGCCATTTCAACAAGAGGGGTTGGGGACTAAGGATTGGACCCGTTTGACTACGTCTTATCAGTAATACGCTTGTCAGTGATGCGCTTGAGATACAGTTGACTAATGCCATAAAGCAAGAGTGCTATTCCTACAACAGCGATAGGGAGTATGAACCAGTGTTCTTGAATGAAGCGAGATGCCTTACTGAGCAGAGTCGCATTCTCTATGCGGCTGGTTGAAGGAGCATCTTCCAGAAACTTAAGCTTGTAGGCATCAGGGTCATAACTAGAGGGATTTTCTTGGTTGCTGCTAATTAGTACCGTATCCTCTCGAAGTTGGAAGAACCAGGGGTCTTTGTTGATGACTTGCCGCACCTGATCTAAACCACTCTCCCTCTGAGCAGTGAGAGCCAATAATACGCGATCGCGGTTTGCCGGAGAGACTATTTGCTTAATCAGGCCTTCCGAATCCGGCCAAGTGTTGATGCTGCCTTGACTCCACTGACGTGACAGGGCACTACCTAAGCGAAAGCCACCCGATTCAAACACTTCGGGAAAAGGGAAATTTTCCCGAATCCCAATTCCGACAAGATGATGGCTCTTGCGGATATCGGGAGGCAGTGTACTGGCCGTATAAACCGCTAGCTGAACTGAATCTGCTCGACTCAGCCGTCCCAAGCGTTCACTAATGGCAAGTAGCGTCAGCAAATCCGCATCCGAGGGAGGGTCTGGTACAACAACTGCTGTACTTGACAAATCCTGAGGAGCTGTAAATGGATAACCCGATCGCAACAGTTTTAGATCTGGCAGTTGTACAAAGGTATCTCGGTTGAGATTGAAGCTAGTGTCTGAGTGCAGGGTACCCGTTAGTTGTTGGTCAGTTACCCTACCGCATTTCGCGGGTTCTCTAGGATTAAGCCGGAACGCGACTCTGAGTTTGGAGTTGGGCTGAATCAACTCGGCAGGCAAATCCACCTTTAGGCTTTCTCGATTCCCTCCTTTGTCGGAATTTAACCGTGCCCCGCCGATGAAAACATCATCCAGTAATACTTCTACCGCAGAAGTTCTCGGATTCACCTGCGGTCCGTAGCTGTAACGCAGGGTCATCGAACTCCCCCGCTTAAATCGGTCATCCGGTAAAGCCCGAAAATCGATCTCAATCGGCGGTGCCCCAGAACCTCGAACCGTGACATCTTTAAATGGCTCACCGTTAACTTGAGTTTTGATGTCGCTGAGGGCAAAAGAATTCTTGTCTGGTAAGTAACGGGGCCACTGACGAGGCGGAGGTGCTGACACTTCCTTAAGGTCGGAGACTAAGATTGCCTGACCTGTGCCAATTTTACTGGGGTCTGGTTGTACCAAAAACTGTGCTGCCTTAGCAACACCGACTGGTCCATTTCCGGTAGCGACTAAAACAGGGACACTACCGTCTTGAGCTGTCGCCAGCATCAGTACGCCAACATCATCAGGTAAAGGACTCTTATTGCCATCCAGAATCTGGTTACCTGCAATGCTATAGGGTAGATCCAAATCCTCTAAACCGGGCTGATCTTCCGGAGTACCAATAATCACCAATCGCTCGTTTGCCTCTACTTGGTCAATATCTTCAACCAAACGAGTTTCAATCGGGCGAAAATCAGCGAGTCTACCTAATGCGGATTGAAGACGGGGCGCGGCAGTTAACCAGGCTTCACCGAGCTTCGGCAGCAGGTAAGCGATGCGATTCGGCTCCAAACTGAGTTCGTCAAAGAATGGATAAGGATAGCCACTAAAACTTAAGGGAACAGCTTGAGACTGGTATCCCAACACCAACTTTGAATCAGGCAGAATCTCAGTCCAAAGGGTCGGGTCGCTTGGGTCACTGCATTGGGGGTCGGTATTTTGCTGGACGACAACGGAGAGGTCATTGTAGTCCTGAATCACACCGGGCGGGATATTGAACGCCACGCTTCCCACCTCTGCCTCTTTGCGGTTCAGCGGTACACTGCCTACACTGCGATCGTTAACTCGCACGGTTAGGTTGGAGCGATTGGCAAGCAAGGAGGGTGAGTGCTGGAAGCGGATCAGTGCCTTAGCCGATTGCATTTTCCAGCCATGGGGACGGGTAAAGCCAAGCCGCGCTTCGGAATAGATACCCTGTAAACGGAAGCGATTGCCTACAACAGGAGAGCGATTAAACTCCAAGACATATTGACCTGTTGGGAGTGTCTCGGCGGTAGAAGTGTCTTCACTTGGACTATCTTCTACTGTCTCTTGTACAGGCTCACGGCGACGGGTGGGAGCTGGTTCGTCTGCTATAGGTGGAGGGGCAGAGCGGGGTGCAGGGCGTGGGGCAACATTTTGCCGTTGTTGTGGTGCTGATTGCCGCTGTTGTGGTGCTGGTGCAGGAGACGTTCGCCTTTGAGCGGGGGGGACAGCTTGCCGTTGGGGTGAGGACGGACTTTGCTGTTTGGGAGGGGAAGCGGGTCGAGGCTTGTAGACAGGGGGTTTAGCTGGAGAACTGGGTAAGGCGTAGTCGCGGATAAATTGGTCTTCCTGTTCTTTGAGATTACCATCGCTTTGAGCAGTGACCAGGGTTGTTGTTATCCCCAGTGTTAAGACCACTACACCACAAAATAGGAACAGCCACAGGAGTAGACTTGCGATCGCAGAGCGAGGACTTCGTTGTCTGCGATTGGCAGTAGTCGTTGTGGGTTGAGAGTGAGGAAACAAGCGTTTCATGGAAGTAAGTTTCACCTTGGTCGCGAGGCGGTCAGTATTTTTATCAATTAACTTTAGTGATGCTAAATATCCCTGAGGACTTTTCTATTAGGGTTGTAGGAGTTGAGAGGGAATTGCGGTGGGAGGCAACAGCCCTAGTCCAGCCAGGTTCTGGATGTAGTAAGCGGATTCATCATCCCAAATCCCTTGGTTATATCGAGGTAAAAGTTTCTGCTCTAACAGTTGCCCAGCCATATCTGGGTCAATTAACTGGAGGGCGGGATATAGCATCGCGTATTGAGAAGTTGCCTCGTAATTTACTGTCGGTTTCCCCTGAAGATTAATTCGTGCTGGAATCCGCGATGAAGATCGCAGTTGCGTTTGGAGATGCTTCGTGGCAGTGCGTAGGTAACGCTCTGCTTCAGGTGACTGGAACAAAGCGGCATCCCAAGCAACCCGCCACCAAACGCGGTAGGCATCGAAACTGTAGACACTCTGAAGTTGGCTAGAGCTTGGGATTGGCTGGAATTTCCCCGTTTTGGTATCGAGTGCGATCCAATCGCTTGGCAAGCCTACGGTAGAAACCTGAGAAGACTTTTCGAGAACCTCATAGCTACTGTCTACTAAACTCAACCAATCATGGTTGGGGTCAACCTGAGCAAACAGGCGAAAAGCATAAGGCGCAAGGTAAGACGGGTTAAGGTATAGGGTAGAGGGCGAGGGGACAAAGGCTTCTACAGGCCCAGGTAAGAGATAACGCTTGCCTTTTGGCTCGGCTATCGTGGAAAATTTCCACAAATCATTGAGTTTGGTGCGTGCTAGCTCTAGGTATTCTGGACGATTCCAGCGACGTGAGGCAAGGATGAGAGCTGTAACGGCATCAATGTCGGCATCGCTGGCAAAATTTTTGTCAATGGGTCCCCATTTACCCGCTTGATTCTTTCCCCACTTCCAAGCCCAAAGTTGGTCAATGGGTTCGCCTTTTGCTCCAATGCGCTTGAGGTTTTTTTCTGCCCAGTCTAAGGTAAGGGCAAAGGTAGTAGGGTCATCGAGGATTACTGCCCGCAGCATGGCGTAGGCTTGTCCTTCAGAGGTTGAGCGATCGCTAGCTTCAAAGTCAATCACTCGCCCGTCTTCTTGAATAAATTTGTCTCGGTAAATCAACCAACTTTCTTCGAGCAGTTCCCGGTTAGCGGTCGATTCGGGTAGGGATGGGGAACTGGCGACAGGCGATGCACTTGTCTGGGGTGATGCTTCTGGTGCTTGGGAGGAATCTGTTTGGGGCGGTGGTGTAGAGGATATGGAAATACAGCCAGCTAGACCCAATAAAATTGTGACGGTGGTAAGGTTCTTGAGAAACCACCGAGGCTTTTTGGCAGAAGCCGTCAATCTTAGTACCCGAACTAAAACCAGCATTTTCACAATCATCTGGGCTTGCAAGTTAAAAACGTTCCCAGGGGGGTTGAAATCCTCGTCGTCGCAGGAAGTCTTCTTGGATTTGCTGCCTTTGGCGAGATAAATCGCTGTTAGAAGCCCCCCTCTCAATTTGTTCGAGTTGCAGTTGTTCGACTGCTGTAAGCGCCTCTAGCTGTAAGTCTTTAGCCCTACTTAAGCTAATCAGTGACTGGCGCACTGTCAAGTCATTAGGCTTAATAGCGATCGCTTGAGAATAAAGATTGGTAGCATCATCAAAACGTCGTTGTTGAAACCGAATCCCGCCTAAAGCTGATAGCGCCTCAATGTTACTCGGTTGAGCTGCCAAAATCGCTTCATAAGCAAGGCTTGCAAATTCTAAATCGTTAATAGATTGAGCTAATTGTCCTTGTAAAAAATAGCTACCGATATTGTAAGGGTCACGAGCCACTAACTGAGCTACCCGTGCCCTCGCTTGCTCTGGAGAGCGCTTGGCTAGCACCTGAATGGCTCGCACCTGTACGGGGATGTTATTCGGATCAAATTGAAGCAGGGCATTGTATAAAGGTTCCCGTCGTGCGTCTGCTGGTAGAGTGCCAACTAAGGCAAAAAGTTCTGGTGGCGCAACGGTGGGCGGTTGTGTCTGTAGCCAATAATTCAAAACAGCCTCTGCTTGTGACTCGTCTATTAGCTTAGCCTCATAAGCCAGTGTTGTCCGGGCAAGCTGAAGTGTTAAATCTTGAGGATTACGAGCTACCAATTGGTCAAAAATCGCCAGCGCTTCAACAGGTCGATTTTGTTGTAAGCGAACACCTGAAAGTCCTTGCAGAGCTGCATTCAAAATATCACTATCCGCTAAGTTGCTAGCAATCAACCCTTGGTAGCGTTGGGCGCTGGCTTCCAAGTTTCCTTCACGGCGCTCAATTTCTGCTGCTAGCAATTGTGGTGCTAAATCCCTTGCCCCAACGCTAGTTGCAGCATAAGCGGCTAAAGCAGTTCTTGCGCCAATTAGGTCATTTCCTTCGATTAATAGCTGAGCAGTTCTGAAGTTCAGAAACGGTACATTGACACCTGATGCAAGCAGATTTTGATAAATCGGGAGAAATTCCGCTCCTGGTGGGTCAATTCCTGCCAAAGCTTGCGCGATCGCATTCTGCTGGATTGGGTCGGTCGGTAGAGGCCCAAGGGCACTCGCAAGACGTATTCTCAAGTCAGCCTGAGAAATCAAACCTAGTTCACTTTCCAGCGCCAGTTGTTTAACCACCAGACTGCGGTCATCCGGTTGCAGGGCGCTTAGTTGTCGGTACAGTTGTAGAGCGGTTTGTTGTCCCTGAGGTAGTCCACTCAAAACATCAGCAACTTCACGCAGCAAACTTGGCTCAGGGTTGGGAGTTTGCTCTAATGCCTGAAGGTAAAGATTACCGACTTGCTCTTGCAGGCTAGAGTTGTTGCTCTGAGTCCGAATTTCATTAAGTGATCGCGCTAATGGCAAGATCGCATCTGGGTTACCTTGTAATGGCTCTAATACTACCAAGGCTTGAGTCACCTGTTGATTTGCTAGATAGCTTAAAGAGAGTGCTGCACGAGTTTGGATTGCCAAGTCATCTAATGTTTTTGAGGTTCTAAGCTGCGCCTCTAGAACCTGCACCGCCTGAGCAGGATTGCCTGTTTCGCGTAAGGCACGGGCATAAGCAATTACAGAATACTCTGTAATTGCTTTTCCGGTGGCTTGGTAGCGGTTAAAGAGTTCGAGTCCCTGTTGAGGATTGCCGCTATTGGTATATGCTTCTGCGGCTCCCACCAGCACTTCTGGCGTTGGATTTGCTTGCAGCGCAATTTGATAATCCGCCAGCGCTTCGGCAAACCGTTGCTGATAACTGTATAGTTGTCCTCGTAGCCCACGAGCTTCCGCATCATTGGGATTCAAGTTCAGCAGTGTCGTTAGTGCTTCAATCCCCGTTAGTTGCCACTCTGAGCGATAGCTACCGAGTAGACCAACCGCCCTTAGCGCAAGCTCATTGTTAGGGTCTTGAGCTAGTACATCTTGATAAGCTTGCCATGCTTGGGGAATCAGCCCTTGTCGCCTGTACGCGATCGCTAAACCTAACTTGGCTTCTAACAATTGAGGATACTGTCGGCGGGCTTGCTCAAAAAGTGCGATCGCGTCTTGGACTCGCCCCTGCCTCAGGAGTGTGAACGCTTGTTGTACAGCCGCAGGTACAGTCTGAGCCTGCACAACGGAAATACTTGTCAGAATTGGCACACTCACCAATAGCCCTGCTACTCCTAACCAAATCACCATCCCTCCACTCAGAGATTTGAGGCGATGTTTATTAACTCTGCCACTCAGTTGACTCATGGAGTTACTCGCCTCCAGGAGTTACATCGAACTCTGTTTTAACTCGGAAACCCCCATAGGTATCGGAAAAGCCATCGCGTTGTTGAAGCGTGAAACCGAGCCGAATGTTAGGTAAAAATCGAAAATCGTAGAATAGCTCCAATACATCGGGTATCTCATCCCCCCGATCACGCCGTAGTTGGTCGTTTGACAAACTTCGACCATAGGCAAGTCCTAGTCTGTCATTCTCGGAAAACACATCCGAGAAACTAATTCCGAGGCTATAAGTATCCCCTCCCTGATCCAATTCCCGATTTTCGTAGCGACCATAACGGCCAAATACTCCCATGCTCAGTTCGGGAACAAACACCTCTGCATTGACACCATAGGACTCTTCGCGATCGGATGGCAGGAGTCCAAAGTTATCAGTATCCCGATTATTTTGGAAAATTTCTCGGAAGCCATCATCTGAACCCGCATCCCGATCTGTGGCATAAGTCCCACGAATAATCGCATTGCCGTAGCGGATACCAATTTCTCCAGCAAATGCATCTAGGGCGAAATCACCAAGATTCTGAGCGGAAGAGAAGACAGCAGCTTTCGCTTCAATGTTATCCGTTATCGTCCAGTTGACTAAACCACCAAGGCGAGAAGAAATCCCAGTTGTACTCAAAGCGGGGTTAGTCTGAAACACTTGATTAAAGAAATGCGTTGCCCCATCCTTAGCAAAGCTATTGCGATCAAAATAGGACGTTAAATCCAACTGACCAACCACGAATCGTAGATTGGGTAAATCCGCAATAGGAGCCGTAGCAAAATAAAGCTCATTAATATTCAATCCCTGATTGGGAGAGTCAGCCAAGGTATTTTCCTCACTCGTCAGATCAAGCGTTGCCCCAAATAGTGCTTGAGGACTAAGAGGATAAAGCCCGGAAAGGCGTGCCCGTGCTGAGGATTCGTCACCTTGGTTGATATAAAGTCCCTGTAGCTGTAAAGAAGGAGAAGTCAAAGCCGTACTACGAAGCTCTGGCGGTTGCCCAGTCGTAGGCACCGCACCTAATTCTGTTCTGGGAGGGGAAGCTGGCGGGATGATATTCGGGTTGGGTGTTGGGAGTTGAGGTACTGTTTGTGGGTAATTTTGTGGGTAATAGGGAGATTGACCTAACGTAGGATTGTAGTTACTCCCAGCAACAGGATTGGCAGGAAGTGGCGCTGGGAGTTGAGGTACTGTTTGTGGATAGTAAGGATACTGCCCTAGCGCCGGATTGTAGTTACTCCCCACCATCGGATTCGGGGGCAGTTGGGGGGGGGTTTGTGGATAGTAAGGATACTGTCCTAACGCCGGATTATAGTTACTCCCCACCATCGGATATGGAGGCAGTTGGGGGGGGGTTTGTGGATAGTAAGGATACTGTCCTAACGCCGGATTGTAGTTACTCCCCACCATCGGATATGGAGGCAGTTGGGGGGGGGTTTGTGGATAGTAAGGATACTGCCCTAACGCCGGACTGTAGTTACTCCCTACCATCGCATTCGGAGGCAGTTGGGGAGGTGTTTGTGGGTAGTAGGGATACTGTCCTAGCGCCGGATTGTAATTACTCCCCACCATCGGATTCGGAGGCAGTTGAGGGGCGGTTTGTGGATAGTAGGGGTACTGCCCTAACGCCGGATTGTAGTTACTCCCTACCATCGGATTCGGAGGCAGTTGAGGGGCGGTTTGTGGATAGTAGGGGTATTGCCCTAACGCCGGATTATAGTTATTTCCTCCTGCTGGAAGCGCCGTTGCTGGCACGGGTACTAAGAGTACAGTTTGTGGATAGTAGGGGTATTGCCCTAACGCGGGATTGTAGCCATTCCCTCCTGCCGGAAGGGCCGTTGCTGGTACGGGTACTAAAAGTACCGTTTGTGGGTAGTAAGGGTACTGTCCTAACGCGGGATTGTAGTTATTCCCTCCTGCTGGATACACCATTGTTGGTGCTGGTACCGGATTTGGAGGTTGTGGGAAGTAAGGTAGCTGCCCCAGTTTTGTATTGGAGCTATCAGAACCTACAGGAATGGGAGTAGCTGGAACTGGTAAAGGCGGTAAAATTTGTTGTGAGTACGGTAGTTGCGCCAACACTGAATTGGAGCTATTAGAAGTTACTCCTTGTGTCACAGAGGTTACGGCATTGCTACAAGTTTGGCTGGGACTACAGCCACTTTCATGGGTTAGCGTCAATTGCCCGAAATCTTGCTCTGTGTTGTCCCTAGTTTTCCCTAGTACCGATGAAGTCGGTAGTTGCTCGGTTGCAGTTCCCCTTTCAGTAGTGTTAGACCCACTGACTGATAGCTCAGTTTCTGGGGAATGCGATCGCTTTTGAGCGTCTAGAGTGGCACTAGGTATGGCAGAAACTGTTAACGTTTCCAGTTGTTGGGGCGCTACGGCATTAACCTTGACTGGCACTTGCTGAATGAATGTGTTCTCTGGGACTAAATCAGTTGCAGGTTGTTCAACAGTCTCCACCCCAGCACTAGAATTGCTCGTTGGTTTAACGGCAACTGCTGAGCCTTTGACTTCAGAACGCAAAGCCGTAGCTTTAAGATTCTCTTGGCTACAGGATGTCCTCAAATGAGTTGGTAAAGAGGCTTGACTCTGCGCCAAACATATCGGCTGTTGCTCAGCGGGATTTGCTTGAGCGGGTTTAATGCTACTCACTCCCAACCCTAAAAAGGTTACGAGTGAACTAGCGCCAAGCAAGTTAATCCATAGCTGTGTACTCAAGGCGTTAAATCGGGGATAATCAGCACTCATTAGTTCATTGCCCAGCTTGTTTGGCTGATAAATCTTTTCCCGCCATGCTGAAGCAAAGCAATTGATAGTTGCAGCTCATAGTACCTCTGTTTAATTGCTGTTGAATTACTCGATTTTGAACACCTCTTAAGACAGGTATAGGCGCTCGTCTGTTGGTATTGATTTAACAACACTACTGTATACAGCTAAAACAGAAATGTCTCTATAATCTGGAGTTTAAAGGATAAAAATTTATCGGATGCCATGAACATAAGTAACACAGCAAAGAAGTTATGACAATTTGCCTGTCTAACTGTGCACCCTGTAGCTTAAACTCTTGCCCTATTTTCTAAAGAAGGCAAGGTAATAACTTTTTACCCAGTAGTTGGATTCCAGCAGCTCACTTAAGAATCTGGTGTAAAGATACTTACAAGTATCTTTTTCATCATTTAAAAAAGCTTGGCTACCACAATACCCTCGCACTACTGTATCAAAAGCGAGTCAGAAAGCCTCTACCCAGAGAAAGAGAAATCTTCCTAACTTTACTCACTTAGATGAGCTAGCCGTGGCAATCAATACGACGGCTACTCTCCTAATTCAAGCTTCTGGAGAGAGCCGAAGGTTATTGGTTTTTAGTGTATTAGCAACTTTCTACAAGCGCTTAGCTAGAGATAACTCTCTTGAGCTATAGCGTTGGTTACATTCTCTAAAGGGAAAAGGAAGACTTTCAACGATTGCGAGAAAGTTACCCTAAAAGGCTTACAGGCTGCGATCGCACACTTGCGTAGACGCTTTGGATGAGCTAGTAAAACCCTGATGAAGTGAATGAGGATAAGTCTGTCGAGCAACCACTAGAAAGACATATCAATTCTCAATGTACAGACCAAGACTGAACAGCTTGTGGTCCTGCTACATTAGCAGACACACCTACTTTTGTCTTTTCAGATCCAGCTTCTTGAGAATTTGCGGCTCGTGGTGTTGCAGCGAGAGCTGTTTGTAAAGATGCCATCTGAGCCATGATTTTTTGGAGTTGAATGTGGAGTTCTTCAACTTCCTCTGGCACAATAGCGATCGCAGAGTTGGAGGCTTGAGCGACAGCTTTTGTCCGAGTATGACCTAGGACAGTCTGAACTGAGGGAAACTTCGCTAAGGCTTCATGCACTGTCTTGCTTGGTTTTGCAACTGGTGAAGTTTCAACGCTTTGCGTTGTCATCACCGACGGTTCAACCACCATAAAAGCTTCAGTGCTTGCTGCTGTCTTGGACTCTTGTTGTAGAGCCACTTCCTCATCCAAAAAGGCACTCAACCCAGACGCTTCCAGCCGAGATTCTGAGTGCTTAAGCGCTTCTAATAACTCTTCCTTCTCCTTGAGGTGTTTCGCTAAACCCTCTAGTTCTGCCTCGACTTGAGACGATTTGCGGCTAGATTGCCGCCAACCGGTGACAGCAACACTGGCGATTCCAGTCCCCAAACTCAAAGCACTTGCTAAACCTAAGTAAGGAGTTGCAACATCCCTTAGTTGACCAGAAAATACTGGCTCCTCTTGCAGTTGAATAGTTACTGGCTGTGAGCCAAATACAGCTAAGGGTAAAGTCAGTACAGAAAAGACTGCTGCCGAAAGCACTACTGGTGCAAGGACGAATTTCTTCAGGGGAGATGTAGTCATGAGTGATAGTTTCCTTGTACAAATGCCAGTGTTAGTCGTAAAAACTCAAGGATTGTCGAAATTTAATCCTTTCTATTTACTTGATGCTGCTCGCACTTTCTACTTGTCAGTAGAGCGTGCAGTAGCGTGCCCCTACTCCTACCATGTTTACTTTAGTTTCTGTCGCCGTAAATTTTGTAAAGCCTTGATGAAGACTCCGTAATTTCACGTAAAGTATTAGTGAACCGCCATTTTAAGTGAAATCCCCATACCAAAACTCGCTTTTATGTATCCAAATTTACAAAAAAGCATAAACTGACTCTAGGTATGGAAAGGTTTCATCGTTGATAGCCTGATAGGTTAGAGTTATCAAAAATTTGCAAAGCTTCAGTTCACCCTTGTTAGTCGTTAACAGTAGGTGAGAGAGCCTCATTATTAATCGGTGTAAACTTATACCAGCCTTGCTTAAGCAGCAATGGCTTGTTCAGGCGGCAAAAAATGTAATTGCCTGTGCTACCCGACGATAAGGGTTAGAAAAGTGTTTCTTGAAAGTTGCATTTGGATACCTTACTTAACGATCAAGAAAAGTTCAAAAGTAAGGGGCTTGTATAACTGCTACCCTGCCTTCCTTGTGAAGTAACATCTTTGATAGCAACACGGTAGCCGTGGGAAACCAGTGCCATACCATAAGTTTGGTGACTGGAGGATGTCACGCACAAAGATAGATGCCTTCGACTAAGAGCAGACAGCTACAATCAGCTTGCGTCGAGACAAGGCTCACCTCTGTTTCGGAAAGCAACTCCTACAGTAATAGCTATGAAATTTGTATCTGACCCGCCAATCTCGGTAAAAATTCGCAAGATGAAGCAGCGGGTGCGGTGGGAAGATCCAATAATTGTCGATCGCTCAATCGATCAAACTCAGCTATTTATTGACGATGGAGTCTCCGATAGCCAAGAGTTCTCATTTTTAGTTATTGGTGATAGTGGTTCTGGCCCCCATCCCGACCAGAACCCCCAACGACAAATTACCGAACTAATGCTAGAGCACTATGATACTAGCCGTTTCATCTTGCACACAGGTGATGTTATCTATCAAGTTGGCTCAAGTGAATATTACTTAAGAAACTTCATCGCTCCCTATCGAGAGTTTCTGGTAGGCGGCGAATCGCCTGAAAAAATTCCCTATGACCAAATGGTTTTCAACAAGCCATTTCTACCTGTACCCGGTAATCACGATTACTATGATCTGCCATTTGTCTATGGAGTTTTAGCACAAAGTACCTGGCTTTTGCGCCACCTGCTCCGGTCAAAATTGGATTTAGGTGTTGGTTGGCATGGCTCTAAGCAAGGCAGAGCCTATGCGAAGGCGTTCCTCGACTATCTCAAGGGGTTCAATACCAACGAAGAATTAGAGCGTCATCTAGACAGCCATTACACTGCCGAAACCGATATGGGTCGCTGCTTACGTTACGAGGCTGGGCGCTTCACCCGATTACCCAACCGCTATTACACCTTCCGATATGGCGGGATTGACTTCTTCGCCCTCGACTCAAATACCTTCAACGCACCTGCACCCCTGCCGACAACTAAAGAGGGAGAAGCCATCCGTCGTCAGTTGGAACAGCGCCGAGATGAAATAGAACGCTCAAAACAGGAAATTCTTGACGCTTCAGCCCGTCTCAATCCAGATCAACCTGACGAAGCGGAAATTCTCGATGACAATCGAGCCAAGTTAGAGCAACTTGAAGAAGTACAACTTGACATTGAGAAACAACTGACAACCGACAAAACGATTGTCACGGACTTTGAACAACTGGATTGGCTAAAAAGAAGGCTAATTGAATCCTGGAACACAACCGAGGTTCGTGGACGAGTTGTTTATTTCCACCATCCTCCCTATGTCACCGAAGCAACAAAATGGAACCAAGCGCAAACTCTACAGATTCGCTACAACCTCCGTAAAGTACTCAATACTGTTTCTGAGGCGGTTGGGGGATTAACAGAGGGTCGTCCAATTGTTGATTTGGTTCTTGCTGGTCACGCGCACTGTCTAGAACATCTTTGCACAGCTGACACTGGACATGCTGACTCTCATATCCATTGGATTGTTTGCGGTGGTAGTGGTCACAGCCTCCGCCGCCAACGGGTTGAAGGTTCGGAATTGATGGAAACATTTAGGGATAGTGAAGGCAGTCACACACGTCTAGTCGCGCGTTCACAGCTTTACGTCGGTCGCCATAGTCAGGGCAAAAAGAAGCGGCGTCCCTACTCCTTTTTACGGATTGATGTTCAAGCAGGTGACCCTCCCAAGTTCGTTGTCCGACCATTTATCACGGAGCGAGTTGGGCGAGAGTGGAGTAGTAGCCACCTTGAACCGTTTGTGATTTGAAGTTTCGGACGAATATATAGCAGAAAGCTATCAGCTTTTTTGTTTTTCCGACGCTGTAGAAATAACCTACCAGTAAATACTCTTTCCCAGATCCCCCTCATGAACGGAACTGGTGGAGAACTTTCGTCGCGAAGGTTTATAGCTTTTTAGATAGAGTGAAGTAAATACTATCCAACAGGATGACCCTGCTAGAGGAGGCTGCAACCATTCTAAAAAGCGAAACTATAGTCAAGATACATTCAAGAGGTTTAACCCAATGGTTTGGTTTATATTGATATTTCTGTTAGTTTTAGCAATTTCTGCTACCCCACTTTTAGGCAGTTTCAATGTACCTTGGTCTCTGGAACTGATGATCGGACTATTTGCGGCTTTCTTTGTTACGAGTTGGATAATTCTCATTTTCTATCCTCTATTGCCGTAAACTGTGCAGTTCTTTGCATAAGTCTCTTCTGTCAAGGGCTAATCCCCAGTTAAGAAAGGCTATTTCCTTACCTGAATCACTTGAAGACTGCCACCAGCAGGAAGTGCGTGGGTTAACACCTCAAATCCCACGTCCTTAAGTAACTCAACCAAATCTGTTTCTAATAGCTGCCAGGAAGTTTCCGTCTCAAACAACCACAAAAACAGGGTTAATCCAGGCCAAAATAGGAAGTTCGTCGGCTTGTGAAAATCTACTAGCGCGAACACCCCACCTGGCTTGAGTACTCGATAAACTTCCTTGAGGATTTGCTGCAACTCAGAAGGCTTCATTTCGTGCATTGCGACACTGGTATGCACTAAATCAAATTGATTATCTGGAAATGGCATCTCTTGAGCCAGCGCTTCTACATACTGGGCTTTGGCGACATTCCGCCGTGCCCGTTCCAGTGACACTAGAGCCATATCCAAGCCTGTGACATCCTGGGAATAATACACTAGATATTTTGTGGCTTGACCACTGCCACAACAAAGGTCTAAAACCTTCGTTTCTGAAGTGATCGTTAATCCTTGCAAAGGTAGCTTGTGAAATCGTGCTTCTCCTCCCACACTAAGGGCAGCGAGTCGGGAAATCGTATCATAGAACCATTGATATTGATAGCTCCAAGTTCTTAAAATTGATGCCACTGCTCACTCCCTGGTAAAGATGTGTATTTCTTATTGCGAACTTAAACCATAAAAAGAATATATTGTTAAAATCAGTAACAAATATGAAAACTCTGGGAAACTATCATAATTATGGGTCGTGTAGGGGTATTATTACTTAATTTAGGTGGGCCAGATGAACCAGAGGATGTTCGTCCTTTTCTCTTCAACTTATTTTCTGACCCTGAAATTATTCGTCTGCCATTTTCCTGGCTGCAAAGCCCCCTCGCCTGGTTGATTTCAACGTTACGTGCGAAAAAGTCGCAAGAGAACTACCGACAAATTGGTGGTGGTTCACCATTAAGGCATATTACAGAAGCGCAAGCGCAAGCCCTCCAGGAACATCTACAGCAACAAGGGCAAGATGCCAACGTTTATGTGGGAATGCGTTACTGGCATCCTTTTACAGAAGAAGCGATCGCACGGATTAAGCGCGATGTCGTAGAACGGTTAGTAATCCTTCCCCTTTATCCCCAGTTTTCCATCAGCACCAGTGGTTCTAGCTTCCGTCTTTTAGAGAAACTTTGGCAAGAAGACCCAGCACTCAGACAGATTGAATATACTGTTATTCCCTCTTGGTATCAGCAACCCGGCTATTTGCAAGCAATGGCGCAGTTAATTGCCCAAGAACTTGACCAGTTTGCCAATCCTGATGCGGTTCACATCTTCTTTAGTGCTCATGGTGTTCCTGTCAGTTATGTCACAGAAGCGGGCGACCCCTACCAACAAGAAATTGAAGACTGTACTGCCCTAATCATGCAGACTCTCAACCGCCCAAACCCCCATACGCTGGCTTATCAAAGTCGAGTGGGTCCAGTTGAGTGGCTAAAACCCTACACAGAAGACGCTCTTCAAGAACTAGGTGCCCAAGGTGTTGAAGATTTGTTGGTGGTACCCATTAGCTTTGTTTCTGAACACATCGAAACACTCCAGGAAATTGATATTGAATATCGAGAACTGGCAGAAGAAGCAGGTATTCAAAACTTCCAGCGTGTACCAGCACTGAATACACATCCTGTCTTTATTGATTCCCTGGCGACTTTGGTTGTTGAAGCCCTGGAAGCTCCCAGCCGCATGTTTTCAGAGGTTATACGTCCGGATAAGAAGGTTAAGATGTATCCCCAAGAGCGTTGGGAATGGGGGATGACGACAACCGCTGAAGTTTGGAATGGTCGTCTAGCAATGATTGGCTTTTTGGCTTTAGTGTTAGAGCTAATTAGCGGTCAAGGACCGCTTCACTTCGTTGGCTTATTGTAAATAGAGAATTATTACTCAGTTTCTAGAACCGTTTTCCCTATAGAACCCATTTGAGATCTTTGAGGACAAGCTAAGATCACAGAGAAATGCACTACCCTAAGCAATGCCGTACTCCAGCAGCTTAACCGATCAAGAGTGGAAACTAATCGAGCCATTACTGCCTC
>JAESFV010000215.1_pt1 | contig 62834 bp, 55 predicted proteins | sample 9269471 | NCBI WGS metagenome assembly JAESFV01 (sample SAMN14502647, study PRJNA617108) | algae metagenome | isolation source: Symplocastrum torsivum CPER-KK1 and co-occurring heterotrophs from... | place: USA: Central Plains Experimental Range, Colorado | collected 2001-01-01
CCCTATGGGTTTGGGACCACATCCTGCTCGGCACCGACCCGCATTTTCCGATCCTCGATTCGCTCTCCCTGCTGACGGCGGTGGCCGCCCGCACCAAGACGATCAAGATCGGCACCGGCGTGCTCGTGCTGCCGCTGCGCAACCCGGTCATCCTCGCCAAGCAGCTTTCCACCATCGACCTGATCTCGAACGGGCGCCTGATGCTCGGCGCGGCGGTGGGCTGGTACAAGCGCGAATTCGACGCCGTCGGCATTCCCTATGAGCGCCGCGGCAAGATCATGGACCGCAACCTCGACATTCTGAAGCGTCTGTGGACCGAGGATTCCGTCAGCGGCGAATGGGACGAACTGAATCTGCGCAACGCGGTGATGTTCCCCAAGCCGGTGCAGAAGCCGCACCCGCCTATCCTCATCGGCGGCTATGTCGACGTCGTGCTGAAACGCGCCGCCACGCGCGGCGACGGCTGGCTGACCTATTTCTACACGCCCGACTCCTACTCCGAGGCGTGGGGCAAGATCTCCGCCTATGCGGAAGAGGCCGGCCGCGACCCGGCCGATCTCTACAGCCTCAACCAGCTGCCGATCTATGTCGGCCCGCGCGAGGTCGGCATGCCCAAGATGCAGGAATGGCTGCATGCCGAATGGGACCTGTCCAAGGGCTCGCTGTCCAGCTTCGACAGCGCCATCGTCGGCACGCCGGCCGAATGCGCCGAGCAGATCGCCGCCCATGTCGCGACGGGCGTGAAGAAGATCGTGTTCGTGCCGTGGCGCTATGAGAAGGAGCAGGTCGACCTGCTCGCCCATGAGGTGCTGCCGCTATTGCGGAAGTGAAGGGCGACTCTGGGAGCCGTGCTCAGTCGTTTACGACGAATCCAGGCGCGGCTCGACTCGCTTCTCCCTCCTGATACGGTTCGCCATCCAGGAACTGCCAACCGTTCAGGAGACGCTACCGTGAAGATGTCTGCGATCGCGGCACTGACGCTCATCGGCGTTACGACCGCCGCCTGCGTGACGGCGACCCAGCAGAAGGAGAACATGCTCTCCGCCGCCGGTTTCCAGATCCGCCTCGCCGATACACCGGCAAAGATCGCCTCGCTGCAGAGCTTGCCGCCGCATAAGTTCACCGTTCAGAATCAGAACGGGCAGCCGGTGTTTCTCTATGCCGACCCGACGGTGTGCGGCTGCATCTATTACGGCACGCAGGACAATTTCGCGGCCTATCAGCAGATGGTGTTCCAGCAGCAGCTCGCCAGCGAACAGCAGATGACCGCCATGATGAACCAGCAGATGGCGTTCGACTACGGTCCGTGGGGCGGCCCCTTCATCCCTTACTGATCCCGCCCACGCCTCGCGGATGGATTAGCCCCGCCGCACGGCAAGACTGCCTATGCGCGCGAACTTCCCGGCGGCCGGCTCGACCCGGGGGCTCAGCGGCTCGGCGGCGTAGGAGCGCTGCTTCTGCCGCGAGGGAGCATCGGCGTAGAGCGTGGTGCGCTGGCGGGCGAGCCGGCCGGCGGCGCCGATCGCCGCCTCCATCCGGTCGGGCGAAAACTCCTGCCCATGCGTACCGCCGGCGGCGCGGCTGATCGATTCATCCATCAGCGTGCCGCCGATGTCGTTGGCACCTGCCTTCAGCGCCTCGACCAGCCCCCCTGCCCCCAGCTTGACCCAGGAGGCCTGCACGTTGGGAATGAGCGGATGCAGCGCCAGCCGCCCCACCGCATGCATCAGCAGGGCCTCGCGCCGGCTTGGCCCCTGGCGGGTGCCGCCCTTCAGGTACAGCGGCGCCTCCATGTGCAGGAAGGGCAGCGGCACGAATTCGGTGATGCCGCCGGTCTCGGCCTGCAGGCGGCGCAGGCGCAGCAGGTGGCGCGCCCAGTGCGCATAAGTGTCGACATGGCCGAACATGATGGTGGAGGTGGTCTTGAGCCCGGCGCGATGGGCGTCGCCCACCGTTTCCAGCCATTCCTGCGTGGTCAGCTTGTCCGGGCAGATGAGCGCGCGCACCTCGTCGTCGAGAATTTCCGCCGCCGTGCCGGGCAGGCTGCCGAGGCCCGCCTCCTTCAGCCGCAGCAGGAACTCCGGTACCGGCAAGCCGAGCGTCGCCGCGCCGTGGCGCACTTCCAGCGCCGAGAAGGCGTGCACATGCATCGCAGGCACCGCCTCCTTCACCGCGCGCAGGATGGCGAGATAGGTCTCACCTGAGAAATCCGGGTGGATGCCGCCCTGCATGCACACTTCCGTGGCGCCGCGCGCCCAGGCCTCCCGCGTGCGGCGCTGGATCTCGGCCAGGTCGAGCTCATAGGCCCTGCCGCGCAGATGCTGGTTCTGCCGGCCCTTGGAGAAGGCGCAGAAGCCGCATTTATAGGCGCAGACATTGGTATAGTTGATGTTGCGCGTGACGACGTAGGAGACGGTGTCGCCCACCGTCTCCCGGCGCAGCGCATCGGCGGCCTCGAAGACCCGGCGGGCACGGTCGCCGCGCGCGTCGAACAGGCGGGCGATATGCGCCTCGTCCAGTTCCCGCCCGGCGAAAGCCCGATCGAGGACGGTATCGAGCCCGCTGTCCGGCCCGGCAAGCGCCGGTGCGGCCGGCCATTCGACCACTTCCGCACCCTCGCCCGCCAGCCCAACCCGCCAGCCGCTCTCTTGCGCGAGACCGGCCGCATCGGCGCGGCGCAGCACATGAGGGGCGACGCGGGCATCAAGCCATGTCGCCCGCGCGGCGATGAAGGCGGGATAGGTGGCGAGACGGGGCGCGAGCACCTTGCCCGCGCGAGCCGTCGCGGCTCCCAGAGCCGCCAGCGCCGGCCAGGGCGCCTCCGGGTTCACATGGTCCGGCGTCACCGGCGACACGCCGCCCCAATCATTGATGCCGGCCTCGATCAGCGCTTTCAGCCCCTCCGGCTGGAGATTGGGCGGCGCCTGGATCGACATATCCGACCCGAGAATGAGCCGGGCGACCGCAACGGTCCACAGATGCTCCTCCAGCGAGGGCTCCGGCGCGCTTGCCATGCGGGTGCCGGGCTTGGCACGGAAATTCTGGATGATGACTTCCTGCACATGCCCGTGCCGCTCATGCGCGGCGCGGATGGCGAGCAGCGCCTCGATGCGTTCGCGGCGCGTCTCGCCGATCCCGATCAGGAGGCCGGTGGTGAAGGGCACCCGCGCCCGGCCCGCCGCCTCCAGCGTGGCAAGGCGCACGGCCGGTAGCTTGTCCGGCGAGCCGAAATGCGGGCCGCCCCGGGCGGACAGCCGCTCGGCGGTGGTCTCGATCATCAGCCCCTGGGAGGCCGACACGTCGCGCAGGCTCGCCAGTTCCGCCTCGTCCATCACCCCGGCATTGAGGTGGGGCAACAGGCCGGTCTCCTCCAGCACCAGCGCCGCCATGGCGCGCAGATAGGACAGCGTGCTGGCATGGCCGAGGGCGGCCAGTTCCTCGCGCGCTAAGGCGTAGCGACGCTCCGGCCTGTCGCCGAGCGTGAACAGCGCTTCGTCGCAGCCCATCCGCGCGCCGGCACGGGCGATCTCCAGCACCTCGCCGGGGGTGAGGAAGGCGCGCTGTCCCCTGCGGGGCGGATGAGCGAAGGTGCAGTAGTGGCAGACATCCCGGCAGAGCTGGGTCAGCGGGATGAAGACTTTTCGCGAGACGGTGACGGTGCCGCCGAAGCCGGCATCGCGCCGCCGCGCCGCGCGCACCATCAGCCCGGCGAGATCGGTGTTGTCCGAGAGCGCAAGAGCGGCCGCCTCCTCGAGGCGCCCTTGCGGAAGCACCACCGCCTCTCCCCGCGCGCCGCTCATCGGTTCAGCCCGCCATCATCTCGGGAAGGGTGACAAGCTCGACGCCGGCAGCCCGCAGCGCCTCGCAGCAGGCAGACGCCACCGCGATGGCACTCGGCTCGTCGCCATGCACGCAGAGCGAATCGAACCTGGTCGGCATCTTCTTGCCGTTCACCGAGATGATCTCGCCATCCAGCACCATGCGCACGACGCGCTCCGACGCCACCTTGGGATCACGGATCATCGAATCCGCGTGCACGCGCGAGCGCAGATTGCCGTCATCCTCGTAGAGTCGGTCGATGAAGGCTTCCCGTGACAGCGGCACGCCGAGATCGATCGCCGCCTTCTCCATCTCGGTGCCCGACAAGGCGAGGTAATAGAGCGAGGGATCGACCACCTTGATGGCGCGGCCGACGGCGCGCGCATAATCCTTGTCGACAGCGCACATATTGTTGAGGGCGCCATGCGGCTTCACATGTGTCACCTTCACGCCCGCATAGGCGGCCATGCCGGCGAGCGCGCCGAGCTGATAGGCGACGAGGTATTCGAGATCGTCAGCATTCATGCGAATCTGCCGCCGGCCGAAACCCCAGATGTCGTTGAAGCCCGGATGGGCCCCCACCGAGACGCCGTTCGCCTTGGCCTTGAGGCACACGTCGCGCATGACCGTGGCATCGCCGGCATGCTGGCCGCAGGCAACATTGACACTCTTGACGATCTTCAGGATCGCGTCGTCATTGCCGATGTCATAATGGCCGTAGCCCTCGCCCATATCGGCGTTGATATTCATGCGCTTCGCCACGGCCAGCCTCCCGACACCCTAGGTCCTGTTGACATTAACACATTATATAATCATGCATTTCAAGTCGAAACGTACTAACATTAGTATGATTGCCAGACAGCGGCAAGGCGCGAGGTGGCTGGGGAGGCGGGGATGGTGGACGCAGAGGCGATGACGGCCAAGCGGATCGACGCCCGGGCACGCTTCCTGCCCGTGGGCGACACCGCCTTCGCCGTCGAATTCGGCGACCGCATCGATCCGGGGATCAATGCGCTGGTCCACCGCACCGCCGCCCTCCTGGCCGAGGTGCGGCCGGAGGGGCTGGTGGAAACCGTTCCGAGCTTCCGCTCGCTGCTGGTTCATTATGATCCCCTCCGCACCAGCGCGCAGGCGCTGCAAGGGTTCATCGGCGGCATGGAATTGGCGGACGAGGCCGAGCAAGCTCCTCCGCGCATCTGGCGGATTCCCGTGCTCTATGGCGGCGCGGCGGGCCCGGATCTCACGGAAGTGGCCGGCGCCACGGGCCTGAGCGAAGCAGAGGTGATCGCCCTCCATGCCGGCACGCTCTACCGGGTCTATGTGCAGGGTTTCCTGCCGGGATTTGCCTATCTCGGCGACCTGCCGGAGGCGCTCGACCTTCCGCGCCGGACCAGCCCGCGCGTGCGCGTTCCGCCGGGCTCGGTCGCCATCGCCCAGCGCATGAGCGGCATCTACCCCGTCGAATCGCCAGGGGGCTGGCACCTCATCGGGCAAACACCGCTGCGCTTCTTCGATCCGGCGCAGTCGCCGCCGACCCTGTTCGCGCCGGGTGACGGGGTGCGATTCGTGCCGGTGGATGCCGGCGCGCATGCCGCAATCGCCGAGGCCGTCGCCCAGGGCCGCTATGAATCCGAGCTGGAAGGCGGATCGGCATGACCGCCCGCCTGCACATCCTGCAGCCCGGCCCGCAAACGACCGTCCAGGACCTTGGCCGCCACGGCTTCCAGGCCTATGGCGTGCCGGTCTGCGGCGCGCTGGACGGAACGGCGCTGCGGCTCGCCAATGCCCTGGTCGGCAATGAGGCGGGACAGGCAGGGCTGGAGATCCGCCTTGCCGGTCCGGCCTTCGAGGTCGTCGGCGGACCCGCGCGGCTGGCGCTGGCGGGAGCGCAGGCGCGCATTGAGGTTACGCTCGGCGACGAGACACGGCGCTACGGGGCCTGGCGCGCCATCGACGTGCCCGAGGGCGCACAGGTGCGGGTGGGCGCACTCGCAGGCTCCGGCTGCGCGGTGCTGGCCTTTGCCGGCGGCGTCGACGTGCTGCCCGTGCTGGGCTCGCGATCCACCGACCTCAAGGGCCGCTTCGGCGGGCATGAAGGCCGCGCGCTGGCTGCGGGCGACCGGCTGCTCCTCGGCAAGGGGACAGCGCAGGGACCTTGCCTCGAACTCCCCTCGCCACCACGCGCCGCCGGCGAGGTCACATTGCGGGCGGTGCCCGGTCCGCAGGCCGATGCCTTTACCGATGAGGCGGTGGCCGCCTTCTTCGCCACGCCCTATCGCATCTCGCGCGAGGCGGACCGCATGGGGATGCGGCTGGAAGGCCCGCCGCTCGCGTTCCGGCACGGCGCCGACATCGTCTCCGACGGCATCGCCACCGGGGCGATCCAGGTGCCGGGCTCCGGCCTGCCCATCCTGCTGCTCGCCGACCATCAGACCATCGGCGGCTACGCCAAGATCGCCACCGTTATTTCGGCCGATCTGCCGCTCGCAGGTGGCCTGATGCCGGGAGGGCTCGTCCACTTCCGGGCGGTCACGGTTGCCGAGGGAGAAGAGGCCTGTCGCGCGCGGGAGGCGGACATCGCCCGCCAGGTCATCTCGCTGGTTCCGGTGCGCGAGGGCGCACGCATTGATGAGGCGGCGCTGTACCAGGCGAATCTCATCTCGGGCGTTGTCACCGCGCTGGAAAGCAGCTAACCCGCCCCGCGAATAGGATTACATGATACCGAAGATAGAATGACTTCGCCGATTCTTCCCTAACGAGAGGCCGCCGTCCGAGGCGGCGCGAGCGGACCGATACGACCATGCTCAAGGATTCTCCCGCCGCGACGGTCAATCCCGATTACCGCCGCAGCCCGGTGCCGCGCTATCTGCAGATCGCCGGCGTCATCCGCCGCCGCATCGAGGACGGCGTGTGGGGCCCGAACGAGAAGATCTCGACGCTGCAGGAACTCGAAGCCGAGTTCCAGGTGGCGCGCGTCACGGTGCGCCAGGCGGTGGAGGTGCTGCAGGGCGAGGGGCTGGTGCGCCGCATTCAGGGCAAGGGCACCTTCGTCTCCGCCTCGGTCGAGGATAAGCGCTGGCTCAAGCTCGACCTGAAATGGCACTCGCTGGCCGGTACGATCGGCGCCAATATTCCGCGCTTCCTGCCCGTGGCGACACCGCCCGCCCCGCCCACGATCCGGCCGGAAGACGGCACTCCGGCGGCGCGCTACCGCTATCTGGAAAGCGTGCAGTCCCGCCGCGGCCAGCCTTATTCCTTCGCCCGGGTGCATTTCGACGCGGCGCTGTATGAACTCGCCCCCGCCCGCTTCGACCGCGAGCCCACTATCGCCGTGGTCGCCTCGCTGGAGGGGCTGAAGGTGAAGCGCGCCCGGCAGTCCTTCATCGTCGGCACGGTGGAGCCCCGCGTGGCCAACCTGCTCGCCACCGGGATCGGCTTCCCCACAGTCGAGGCCCATCTGGTCATCACCGACGAGAACGACGTGGTGATCTATGTCGCCGATATCGTCTATCGCGGCGACTGCGTGCAGCTCGACATCGACCTGCTGGGCTGACGGCCGGGCCTTCAGGCCCGCCGAAACAGGCGCCTGAGCCAGTCCTTCGCCAGCGAGAACAGCAGCGACCCGGCATCGAGCGGTGCAGGTTGCGCCGGGGCGGCCTCGCCCCGCAGCAGGGCGGCCAGATTGGTCGCGAACGCCGCCGTCAGGCGCGCGGCCAGATCGCGCGCGAGCGCTCCACGGCTCATCTGCGCGAGCGGGCCCTGCAGCACATAGGCCACCTCCACCCGAACCCGCGTCGCCGCCGCTCCCGGCAGTTCATCGAGACCATAGACCAGCCGCGCCTGAACCCGCGTCGCGCTGCGCCGATCGACACCGCCGCCTTCGATCGTCCCGCTCCAATGCGCCGGATCGACAGCGATCACTCCTGTGCCGCCAAAGGCGGCCTGGATCGGCCCGAGCTTCACCAGCATTTCCGCGTTCACCGTGCGCCCGTCGCTCGGTGCCGTCAGCCGCGCGCCCGGCAGGCAGGCGATCACCTGTGCCGGATCCTGGAACAGCGCCCAGACCTGGGACCGGCTCGCCGGCACCTCGAAGTCCTGCACCAACTCCACCGGATTGCGCAAAGGTTCCGGCACGAAACCCGCGCCGGCGGCCGGCCCGTCCTCGCTTCGGCCGGGGCGCGCATCCTGCGCGGCCGGAAGCCGCGCCGGGGCCACCGGCAAGGTCAGCGGCGAGACTTGGAGCGGAGGAGCGACCGCCCCGCCGCGCGTCACCACCGCCGCTTCGCCGGCCGCGCCGCGCTCAACCGCCACCGCCCGGATAGCGCGAATGATGCCGATATAGCCGGTGCACCGACACAGATTACCCGCCAATTCGTGTCGGATCGTCGCGTCATCCGCACCCGGGCGCCGCAGCACGATGTCGCGCGCCATGATGAGCATCCCCGGCGTGCAGAAGCCGCATTGCAGCCCGTGCTCCGCCATGAAGGCCTCGCGCAGGCGGGCGGCGACGGGATCGTCCGCCAACCCTTCCACCGTTGTAATGGCGGCACCATCAAGCGCGACGGGAAAGGCGATGCAGGCACGGGCGGGGGCGCCGTCGATCAGCACGGTACACGCCCCGCACACACCATGCTCGCACCCCAGATGCGTGCCGGTGAGCAGCAATTCCTCGCGCACGAAATCGGCGAGATGCTGGCGTGGCTCGACCTCGGCCTCGATGTCGCGGCCGTTGACGGAAAGGCGGATCGGCTTCATGCGGGCTGACCTTCAGGCTGGCCTTCCGTTGCCAGCGCGGCAATCGCTTGCCGTACAACCTCGCGCCGCAGGCGGAATGTGGCCGGATCGGCGGCAAGGCTGGCCGCGCGGAGAATGTCGTCGATGACCTCGGGAGAATTGATGGCAGCGCTGGCCTCGGCGATCACCAACTGCCGCCCCTCTGTTGCACCGATGGCGAGACGCTGAACCTTGCTCTCCGGGTCCACCAGCACGGCGCACATCGCCTCGGCGAACTCGCCGACCTTGCGGCAGGACTTACGATAGCCGAAGCGCGCCTTCGCCGAGCGGCGTGGCACCAAAATCCCGGCGATGATCTCGCCGGGCGCAAGCGCGGTCTCGAAGGCGCCAAGGATGAACGCTTCCACCGGCAGTTCCCGTGTTCCGGCCGGTCCGACAAGATGCACCCGGGCGCCAAGCGCCGCGAGCGTCGTCGGCCAGTCGGCGGCGGGGTCGGCATGGGCAAGGCTGCCACCGATGGTGCCCCGATTGCGCACAGCGCGATAGGCGATGCCATGGGCAATACGCGCGAGAAAACCGGGCGTCGGGTCCGGCACGGCGCCGTCCTCAAACTCGGCATGGGTCAGCCCGGCGCCGTAGAGGATCCCGTCCGGGCGTTCCTCGACCCGCCGCAGCTCGGGCAGGCGGGAAATGTCGACCACGCAACCCGGCCGGGAGAGGCGCAGATTGAGCATCGGGCCGAGGCTCTGCCCGCCGGCCATCGGCCGGGCGCTGCCATCCTCGAGCGCGGCGATGGCGCCGGCACGATCGACCGGGCGCAGATAGTCGAAATGCGCGGCCTTCACGACGCGAACCCTTCCGCTGATTGCCTTTCCGCTGACGCCTTCTGTCGCGCCGCCTCGACCGCGTCGCGCACCCGGCGCGGCGTCATCGGCGAGACGGTCATCTCAGCGCCGAGCCCGGCCAGCGCGTCGTTGATCGCATTGCCGATCGCCGCCGGCGGGGCAATGGCGCCGCCCTCGCCTATGCCCTTCTGGCCGAAGCGCGTATTGGGCGACGGCGTTTCCATATGGGCGATGCGCACATCCGGCATCTCGCCGGCGCCGGGCAGGAGGTAGTCCGCCAGCGTCGAGGCTAGCGGCTGGCCGTGCCCGTCATAGACCATCTCCTCATAGAGCGCGGTGCCGATCCCCTGCGCGGTGCCGCCATAGATCTGGCCGTCCACCACCATCGGGTTGAGCAGCACGCCGCCATCTTCGACGATGACGTAATCAAGAATCTCCACCTCACCCGTCTCCGCTGCCACCGCCACCACGCAGGCATGGGCGGCATAGGAAAAGGTGCCCGTGTCGACGGTCGGACGGTAGCCAGCGACGAGGTCCAGCCCGTCCGGGTCGATGTCGGCGGGGAGGTTCTGCGGGGCGAGATACCAGGTTGCCGCCACCTCGCGGAAGCTAACCGACCCCTGCGGGCCGATCACCTGGGCGTCGCGGACCGTCACGGCCTCCAGCGGCGCCTGCAGCAGATGCGCCCCGATCCGCGCGATACGGCCGGCCAGCCGCTCGCAGGCGCTCGCCACCGCCCCGCCGGCCATAACAGCCGAGCGTGAGCCCCAGGTGCCGGTGGAATAGGGCGTCATGGCGGTGTCGCCATGGACCACATTCACCAGTTCGGGATCGATGCCCAGCACTTCGCAGGCCACCTGCGCCAGCGTGGTCTCCATCGACTGGCCATGACTCTGGCTGCCGATCCGCACCTCCAGCGTGCCATCAGGGGTAAGCCGGGCGCCGCAGGATTCGATGCCGGGCACCATCGGAATGCCCCAGCCATGATAGACCGACGTGCCATGCGCGCCCTGCTCGCAATAGACGGCATAGCCGAGCCCGATGCGCCGCCCGTCCGCCTCCGCCGCCTGCTGCCGGGCGCGAACCCCCTCATGGTCGATCATCGCGAAAGCCCGTCGCAGGCTTTCGGGATAGTCGCCCATGTCGAAATCCTTGCCGGTGATCGAAGTGAACGGCATCTGGTCAGGACGCACCAGATTGCGCTGACGCACCTCATAGGGCTCTAGCCCGGCCGCGCGCGCCACCGCATCAATCATGAGCTCCATCGCCGTGCACACGCCGGTGCGCGCCACGCCGCGATACGGCACGATCGGCGGCTTGTTGGAGCAGACGGAGTAGGTTCGGCAGCGATAGGCCGGCAGATTGTAGGGCCCCGGCAGGTTCGACACCACCTGCGCGCCCTCAAGACAGGCGGAGAAGGGATAGACCGAATAGGCGCCGGCATCGACATGCGCCACCGCCTCCAGCCCGAGCAGGCGCCCCTCGGTGTCGGCATAGGCCGTCATCGCATAGTGATGCTCGCGGCAATTGGCGGCGGCGATGAGATGCTCTCGGCGGTCCTCCAGCCATTTCACCGGCCGGTCGAGCCTCAGCGACGCCCAGGCGCAGCAGACTTCCTCGGGCTGCAGCAGCCCCTTCCAGCCGAAGCCGCCGCCGACATCGGGCGCCACCACGCGGATCTTGCGGGTGTCGAGCCCGAGGCATTCGGCAAGGCCCGAGCGCACGATGTGCGGCATCTGGGTCGAGGTCCACAAGGCGAGCTGCTCGACCGTGCGGTCGAACAGGGCGATGCAGCCCTTGCCCTCCAGCGGCGCCATGCACTGCCGGCTGGTGCGCACCTCGCGCGTCACCTTGATCGGGGCGTCCTGAAGCGTCTCGTCGAAATTCTTCTCGGTTGAGGAGACGAGGAACACGTTCTCCGGCCAGTCCTCATGGATCAGCGCGGAGCCCTGCTTTGCGGCGCGGAGCATGTCGACATTGGCCGGCAGCTCCTCGTACTCAACCTCGATTTCCTCGCACAGATCCTCGGCAAGCGCCCGGGTTTCCGCCAGCACCATCACCACCGGCTCGCCGACGAACCGCACCTTGCCGCTCGCCAGCGAGGGCTGGGCGGAGACGCGAAAGCCGGGCAGCCCGGTCTTTGCCAGAATGTCCTTCACCCCCGCCATGTCGGCATGGACGAAGGCGCGCCCCTCCAGATGCGCTGGAATATGCACTGCCTTGATGCGCGCATGGGCCAGCGACGAGCGCAGGAAAGCCGCTTCCAGCTGGCCCGGAAATCGCATGTCGCCGATGAAGCGCCCGCGCCCGGCCAGCAGGCGGGCATCCTCCTTGCGGCGAACCGAGGCGCCGACGCCCTTATGCGCTTTTGCACCGCCGGAACGCTCGCCATCCTGCCACTGGCCGACCATAGACAACTCCCGCGGGGGCGATCCCGCTTCACACTATGTCATTCGATTATCGACACTATCGTGCGACATGTGCTTATCTTTACATAGATAGAATGATTAGAAAAGATGCAGCGATGAGACTGCTGCGTTGCGCGCCACTCTGATGGGAAGCCGAAAGGGAAAGCCATGAAATTCGGGGTTGGCCAGCCGTTCCGCCGGGTGGAGGATCTGCGCTTCATCACCGGCACCGGCCGCTTCACCGACGACCACCGCTTTGAGGGCGAGGCGTTCGCCTGCGTGGTGCGCTCCCCTCTCGCCCATGGGGTGATTAACGGCGTCGACGCCGTGTCCGCCCGCGCGATGCCCGGCGTGCTGGCGATCTACACCGCCGCCGATCTTTCAACCGACGGGATCGGCGCCCTGCCCGTCGTCATCGTGCTGGATCACGCGGAGGGCGGGCGCATGCCGCTGCCCGCGCACACGCTGCTGGCCGCCGGCAAGGTGCGCTATCTCGGCGAGCCGGTAGCCTTCGTGGTCGCGGAAACCGCCCGTGCCGCCATCGAGGCCGCCGAGGCCGTTGAGCTCGACATCACCGACCTGCCCGCCGTGGTCGAGCCGGAGGCGGCGCTGGCGAACGGCGCGCCCCTGCTGTTCGACGAAGCCGCCGGCAATCTCGCTTTGCACTGGCAGCTCGGCGATATCGCGGCGGTGGACGCCGCGCTCCAGGCCTCCGCCCGGGTAGTCGAGCTGGAACTCGTCAATAACCGCATCGTCGTCGCCTCGATGGAGCCGCGCAACGCCATCGGCCTTTATGATGGCCAGAGCGGGCAGTTCACCCTGGTCTCCGGCAGCCAGGGCAGCCACATGATCCGCGACTTCATGTTCGAGGGCGTGTTCGGCCTGAAAGCGGCAAAGCTGCGCGTCATCACCCCGGATGTCGGCGGCGGCTTCGGTATGAAGGCCATTCCCTATCCCGAACAAGCGCTCGTGCTCTATGCCGCGCGCAAGCTGGGCCGCCCGGTACGCTGGCAATCGAGCCGTGCCGAGGCCTTTCTCTCCGACACGCAGGGGCGCGATAATCTCTCCCGTGCCGCGCTGGGGCTGGATGCCGACTCCCGCTTCACCGCCTTGAAGGTGGAGACGCTGGCGAGCGCCGGCGGCGCGCTCTCCGCCTTCGGCGTCTACTGCCCTACCCTCTCCGGCCCGCCCATGGCACCCGGTGTCTATGTCATTCCGTCCGTCGCCACCGATGTGCGCATCGCCTACACCAACAACGCGCCGATGGACGCCTATCGCGGCGCCGGCCGCCCGGAGGCCGCCTATCTGATCGAGCGGCTGGTGGACAAGGCGGCACGGGAGATCGGCCTGAGCCCGATCGCGCTGCGCGAGATCAACATGATCGCGCCCGAGGATATGCCGCACCGCACCGCGACAGGCGTCGTCTACGATTCCGGCGACTTCGCCGGCGTGATGAGGGCGGGCCTATGCGCGGCCGACTGGGAGGGCTTTTCAGCCCGGCGCGACAGAGGCGACGGCCTTTTGCGCGGCATCGGCCTCGGCTATTACATCGAGCGCACCGGCGTGCCGGGCAATGAGGGCGCCGTGGTGCAGATCGGCGCCGACGGACAGGTCGTCGTCCATGTCGGCACCCAGTCCACCGGACAGGGGCACGAGACCACCTATGTGCAGATGACCGCCGAAGCTCTGGGCATCGACCCCTCGCGTATCGCGGTGAAGACCGGCGACACCGACCAGCCGCTGCCCTCAGCCGGCGGCACGGTGGCCTCCCGCTCCATGGTGCATGGCGGCGGCGCCCTGCGCCTCGCCACCGGGGCGGTTCTGGGCAAGGCGAGCCGGGAGGCCGCGCATCTTCTCAGCGTGGACGAGCGCGAGCTGGAGTTCGATGGCGGCATCTTCCGGGTGCCCGGCACAAACCGTCATGTCGGGCTGCTGGAGGTTGCCGCGCAGGTGGGCGGGCTGGAAGGCGTCGGCGATTTCGAGCAGTTGGCCGGCACCTTCCCGAACGGTGCCCATGTCTGCGAGGTCGCGGTTGACCCGGAGACCGGGCACATCACGGTGGAACGCTACACGGTGGTCGACGATTTCGGCCGCACGCTCAATCCGCTGGTGCTCAGCGGGCAGGTGCATGGCGGCATCGCCCAGGGCATCGGCCAGGCGATGATAGAGCGCACAGTCTACGACCCCGATAGCGGCCAGCTGCTCTCGGGCTCGTTCATGGATTACGGCCTACCGCGCGCCGATGACCTGCCCTTCTTCGACGTCGCCACCCACAACGTGCCCTGCACGACCAACCCGCTGGGCATCAAGGGCGCCGGGGAAGCCGGCGCCATCGGCGCGCCGCCCGCCTTCGTCAATGCGGTGGTGGATGCGCTGGCCCCGCTCGGCATCACCCATCTCGACATGCCACTGACACCCGCGCGGGTATGGGAGGCGATACGAGATGCGCAGGGCGAGGACTGAGCCGATCAGGGTATGTGCGGCAAGGTCGCGTCGACTGGCCACCATCCGTCCGCGCGCAGTGTGAACAGCGGGCAGCCATAGGCGGCGCGCACCTGCTCGGGAGCCAGCATGCCTTCCATCGGGGCTACCCAACGGTTGGTCTGCTTCATCGCCACCACCATGCCGGCAAGGCTCGCCCCTGCCCTCTCCAGCAGGTGGCAGGCGGCGCGTGCCGTCGCTCCGGTCGAGATCGCGTCGTCCACCAGCAGCACGCGGCGCGCCTCGACCAGCGGCAGGAGGTTGGGATCGAGCCGCAGGCGCTTGCCCGCCTCCGGACTGGTGATGGAGGATACGGGTTCTGAGAGGTCGTCGCGGTACCAGAACTTTTTGGAGTAGCCGAGCGGAACGTAGCGCGGCTGCCCCAGCCGCTCCGCCACCAGCGCGGCGAAGGACAGGCCCAGTGTCGGTAGACCGACGACGCAGTCCGCTTGGAGCGCTCGCGCCTCCTGCGCCATCGCATCGGCAAGGGCGCTCACCACTGCATGTGAGGCCTGGTTGGCTATCAGCGAAGCCGCAGCATGGACGCCATCGGGCAGGCGGCGCAGCGGCAGCACTAGCACGCGACCATCGGCCAGCCGCACCGGATAGCCATGGCGATGCGGCGGGGTGAAGGAGAAGCTCGCGGAAGGCTCGTCGGCCAGTTCCTGCCAATAGGCCAGCGTCGGTTCGGTGAAGTCTTCGCTCACAGCGCGCCGACCGCCATCTGGCGTGTCATGAAATCGGCCTGCCGGATTGCCAGCGCGACGATGGTCAGCGTCGGGTTGCAGGCGCCGCCGGTAGCAAAGGCGCTGCCATCGGCGATGAACAGGTTCGGCACCTCATGGGCGCGGCCTTGTCCGTCGAGCACGCCGTCCTCGGCTTTCGCGCTCATGCGGTTGGAGCCGAGGTTGTGGCTGGCGGGATAGGCCGGCGCCTCGATGGAGCGCCTTGCCCCCGCGGCCTGATGGATGGCGGTCATGGTCTTGTAGCCATGGCTGCGCATCTTCAGGTCGTTGGGGTGCTCGTCATAATGGATGTTGGCGACCGGCACGCCGAAAACGTCCATCTCATCGGTCAGCGTGATGCGGTTGCCGGCCTGCGGCATGTCCTCGCCGGAAAGCAGCATGCCTGCCATATGCGCGTATTGCTCAATGACGCCGGCAAAATCGCGCCCCCACCAGCCCGGATCGAGGAAGGCGGCGGTGGTCGGCAGCCCCATGGAGTTCAGCTCGACATAATAGCCGCCGGCAAAGCCGCGCGCGGGGTCATGGCGAACGAAATCATCGACCATGCCGGTCATGATCTCGCCGCGGTGCATGTTCACCGGCCTGTCGAACACCGACCAGACGGTCTGGATGATGTGGCGCAGATAATAGCGTCCGACATTGCCGTGGCCGTTGGCGAGGCCTTGCGGAAACCGCCCGCTGGCGGAGTGCAGCAGCAGGCGCGAGCTCTCCACGCAATTGCCGGCCAGCACCACCGCCCGCGCCTTCTGCCGGTGGCGCGTGCCGGCCGCGTCCACATAGACCACGCCCGACGCTTTGCCGGCCGCGTCGTGCTCGATGAGGACAGCGCGGCTTTGCGGGCGCAACTCCAGCTTGCCGGTGGCCAGCGCCCGCGGGATTTCGACATTCAGCGTCGACCAGCGCGACCCCACCTTGTCGCCCGTGACGGTGAACCCGTCCTGGATCGTCGCCGGGCGGCCGTCATAGGGGACGGAGTTGATGGCCTGCCGGCCTGTGGAGGCGTTGAGCCCCAAGACCGTCGCGCCGGCATACATCACCTTGAAATTGTTGTTCGCCGGCAATCCGGGCAGGCCGTTGGTGCGGGTCACGCCCATCCTGGCCTCGGCGAGGTCGTAATAAGGCTCCAACTCGTCGAGCGTCATCGGCCAGTCGATCAGGCTGGCGCCGGGAATGTCGCCATAGACGGTGCGGGCGCGCATCTCATCCGCGATCAACCGATAGCAGCAGCCGGACCAGTGCGTGGTGGTGCCGCCGACCACTTGGCAGCTCCAGCTCGGCGTCACCGGATGGTCGCGGGCGACGCGCCAGTCGCCCGAGGCCGTGCGCTTGTCGAGCCAGGACAGCATCTCGTAGCCGCCCCATTCGTCATTAACGAAATCCTCGGCAGTCAGATGCTTGCCGGCTTCCAGCAGCACCACCTCGACGCCGCGGCGGGTCAACTCATGCGCCAGCGTGCCGCCGCCCGCACCGGAACCGATGATGACGACGACGCCGGCATCGTCGAGTTCATACTGTGTCATCCTGGCACCCTTGCTGTGAGCGGAATCAGACGCCGGCCGGAGGTTCCGGCAGCCAGTCGAGATCGTTGAAGCCGCGCGCCACATACCCGCCGAGATGCACCGAGGCGCCCTCGTAGCCAAAGGCTTGCCAGACCTCGACATCGTCATAGAGAAAGCGGACGGTTGAGCGCTGGACCAGCCGGAAGGCCGCGCTGGTCTCCATCCCCTTCAGAACCGCCACCCGGTAGCTCTCTGACAGTTCGCGGAAGGGCAGCGGCATCGCCGCGTCCACGCGGTCGACGAATTCGGCGAAGGATTGCGCCGCGGCGGGCGAGTGTGCCGCCATGCGGTCGAAATGCAGGATGACCCGGCGATAGACCCGCTCGGGCAGGCCGTCATGGGGATAGAGGGTGCGGGCGGCGACAAGGAGCGTCTGCGCCATTTGCGGGTCGATGAGGGTCAGCGCCTCCACCCATTTCGGTCCCTCCGCAACGGTGAGCGGCGGGGGCAGCTTCGGGTCCTTGTGAGCCTTGATCCCGTTCATTCCGATCATCCCTTCACCGCGCCGAGGGTGAGGCCGCGCACGATGTGACGTTGCAAGACAAAGACCACGGCGAGGACGGGCAGCAGCGCCGTCATGCCGACCACCGCCATTTCGCCCCAGCGCACGCCCTGCGAGGTGATGAGCTTGGGAATGGACACGGGCAGCGTCTGCACCGCCCGCCCGCCGAGCATGAAAGCGAACAGGAACTCGTTCCAGGCGAAGATGAAGCACAGCACGGCCGTGGCGACGATGCCGTTGCGCAGCAGGGGGAACACCACACGGCGGAAGATCTGCGGCTTCGACCAGCCCTCCAGCGCGGCCGCCTCCTCCAGCTCAACCGGCAAATCGCGGCAGAAGGAGCGCAGCACCCAGATGTAAAAGGAGAGATTGAAGGTCATGTAGGCCAGCGTCAGGCCGAGGAAGGTGTCGAGCAGGCCGACCTTGGCGAAGATCAGGTAGAAGGGAATAACGAGGCACACGGGCGGGGCCATGCGCGAGGCGAGGATGAACAGGAACAGGTCGTCCTTGGCGCGCATCTCGAAGCGGGCAAAGGCATAGGCCGCCGGCGTGCCGATGATGACCACCAGTGCGGTGGACACCGTGCACAGCAGGAACGAGGTCAAAAGGTACCAGTGGAAGCCGTGCTCAAGCACGTAGCTGAAATGCTCCAGCGTCGGCACGAACAGAAACTGCGTCGGCCGTGCGAACATGGCGTCGTTCGGCTTCACCATCATCGACGCCATCCAGAAGATGGGGAACAGCATGATGGCGGCGTAGACGACCGTGACGCTGGTCCAGAGCAGAGCCTTGGAGCCTTCGGGGCGGCTTTGTGCTTCGGCCATGGCGGGGTTCCTCAGAAGGCGTTCAGGCGCTTCTTGGCGACCTGGTAGAAGACGTTGCAGAAGGCGAAGAAGGCGAGCCACACCAGCACCGCGAGCGCCGAGGCCTCGCCGATGTTCCAGAACTCGAACGTCATCTTGTTGGCGAGGATGGAGGGCGTCTCGGTGGCGATGCCCGGGCCGCCGCCGGTGAGGATGTAGATGGTGTCGAACACCTTGAAGGCGTCGATGAAGCGCAGCAGCCCGATAACCGCCAGCAGCGGCGTCATCATCGGCAGGGTAATGTGGAAGAACATCTGCAACGGGCTCGCGCCATCCACTGCCGCCGCGCGATAGGGACCCGTGGGCAGCGCCTGCAGGCCGGCGAAGAAGGCCAGCATCATGAAGGGCGTCCACTGCCAGATATCGACGAAGATCAGCGCATAGAGCGCGAATTCGGGCGAGGCGAAGACCGAGGTGCCCTCAAGCAGATTGAAGCGTTCCAGCACATTGTAGGAGAAGAACCCCCACGAGCCGGCCAGCATGATCTTCCATAGCAGCCCGACTACAATCGGCGCCATCATGGTCGGCATGAACAGCAGCGGCACCAGAAGGGAACGCCCGCGCACATTCTGGTTCAGCACCAGCGCGCCGGCCAGGCCAAGCATGAATTCCACCGGCACCGCGATCAGCACGAAGGTGGCGGCGACGCCGATGGAGTTCCAGAAGCGCGGATCGGTGAGCAGCACCGCATAATTGTCGAAACCGACAAAGTCGGTCACGCGGCCGAACTTGGCGGCGTGGAAGCTCAGATAGATCGTGTAGAGGAACGGCACGAGCGAGACCACGACCAGCATGATCATCGACGGCGCGATGAGAAGGTAGGGGTACCAGAGCCGCTCGCGCGGCGCCCGGATGACGCCCTCCGCTGGGGTGATCGTGTCGCTTGCGCTTGCCATGGATGAGTCCGTTCTCCGGGTTTCGGCACGCATTGCCTCGCCGATGAAGCGAGGCCGAGGGGTCTGGAGGGGGCGGCGAGCCCCCTCACCCCATCACTCGCCTACGGGGGAGAGGGAGCCGGGCCTGTTCAGTTCAATCGATCAAGCCAGGCCGTTCACAGCAGGCAGCTGGTGCAGAGCTTTAGGAGTTCCGCCTGGCCTTTCTTCGCGCCCTCTTCCGGCGAGATCCGGCCAAGGCCGACTTCCTGCGCGACGCCGCTCATCACGTCGTAGATCTCGTAGAATTTCGGCATCTTCGGCTTGGCCTCGGCCACGTCGAGGGTCGCCTTCATCGCCACATACAGCGTCTTGTTGGCCGAGCCGGTGATCGCCGGCAGCGCCCAGGAGGATTCGCGGATCGGCACGCCGCCAGAGCCGAGGGCGATCAGCTTGTCCTGCTGCTTCTTGTCGGCGAGCCACTGGAGGAAGATGAAGGTGGCCTCGGGGTTCTTCGAGGCGGTGCTGATGACGGTGACCGACGGCTCGGCCTCGGCGTAGCGCTCCGTCGAGCCGGCCTTGATCGGGATCGGCCCGTAGACGAACTTGCCGGCGAGCGGCGAGACGCCGGGCTTGTCGATGCCGAGCACGAAGTCCGACCAGGCGATGGACTGCGCGGCAATGCCATTGCCCATCACGGTCGGCACGTCGACCAGCGAATATTCAGCGATGCCGGGCGGGGCGAAGGTCCACAGCTCGTGCCACATCTTCAGCGCGGCGACGGTCTGCGGGCTGTCGAAGTCCGGCTTGCCGGCGGCGTCGATCAGGTTGCCGCCATAGTTCTTGACGAAGTTGTTCCATAGTGTCGGGAAGGTCGAGCCGCCCTTGATACCCTCAAGCACGATCCCGTAGAAATCGCTCTCCAGCGGCTTACCGGCGAGCATCGCGCCCTTCTTGCGGGTGAAGAATTCGGCGATGTCGCGCATCTGCTCGATGGTGGCGGCCGGCGCCAGCTCATAGCCATACTTGGCCTTGAAGGCTTCCTTCTCGCCGGGATCGTTCAGCAGGTCGGCGCGCGCCCAGTAGATCTGGTTGTAGTTCCAGTTGATGAAGGAATACTGCTTTTCGCCGACGAAGGCCGCCGTCTTGAACGGGTTCTGGATGAAGTCCGCCGAATTGAGGTTCGGGTTGGCGAGCTTAGGATCGGCAACGAAATCATTCAGCTCGCGGATCACCCCGGCCGAGATCATCGGGCCGAGCTGAAAGCCGTGCAGCATGATGGCGTCATAATAGCCACGGCCGGACAGCATGTCGGCCTGGCCCTTGTTGATGACCTCGAAATGGTTGAGCAGTTCCCACTCCACCTTGATCCCGGTCTCCTTCTCGAAGTCCGGGACGATCTTGGACAGGGTTTCCTGCAGCGGCGTGATCTCGTCGAGCACGCGGATCGTGCTGCCCTTATAGGGCTTGGCCGCCTCGGCGTAGAAGGACGTGTCGTCCGCCTGCGCCGGCACAAGCGGCGCCATCAGCACCGTGGAGGCCGCCAAGGCGGCGGCGAAACACCAGAACCTGCTCTTCATCGCTCTTTCCCTCTGTTTATCGTCAGCGGCTTCAAGTGCCGGGCAGCGCGCGGCCCGTCGTTCCGTCAAAAAGTGCAAGACCGTCCTTCGGGAACATCAGTCCCACCGGCCGGCCGATGCCATCGCCCGCGCCGCTCCCGAGAGAGGCGGCAATGGCCATGCTCGTCTTCGCCTTGGCGAGCATGGCGCCGAGATCGAGGGTGACGATGGCGTGCTTTCCGAACGGCTCGTTCGAGTAAATTTCGGCGCCCACCGCGCCGGGTGCATCCGCAGCGGCGAAGGCGATGTCGTCCGGCCGCACGCCAAGACTGACGGCCTCGCTCCCCGCCTGCTCGGCGGCCCGGACGAGGGCGGCTGGCAGGGCGATGCGCAGGTCACGGCGGGTGAAGAACACCGTGCCGCTCTCTCGCGCCAGCTTCCCCTCGATCAAATTCATCGGCGGATCGCCAAGAAGCCGGGCAACCCGTGTGCTCGCCGGCCGCTGCCAGATGTCCTCCGGAGTGCCGACCTGCTCGACACGCCCGCCATCGATCACCACCACGCGGTCGCCGACCGAAAGAGCCTCCATGCCATCCGGCGTCGACCACAGGGTCGGCGCCTCCTGGCCGGCGAGCCGGCGGCGGATTTCACCGCGCAGCTTGTGGCGCAGCTTGGCGTCGAGATGGGAGATCGGCTCGTCGAGAATGTAGAGGTCCGGCACCTGCACCAAGGTGCGGGCGAGCGCCACCCGCTGCTTCTGCCCGCCCGAGAGCGCACCGGGCAGGCGTTCGCCGAGATGGCGTATTTCCAGCAGTTCCAGCACTTCGTCGACGCGCGCGGCGGCGATGGCCGGATCGAGCCGGCCGCTTGGGGCCTGCAGCGGGGAGAGTGCGTTGCCGCGCACGGTGAGATGCGGATAGAGCGCATAGGATTCGAACATCAGCGCGACGCGCCGCTGTTGCGGCGGCACGCCTGCGAGAGCACGGCCGCCCAGCGTCACGCTGCCGGCATCGGGCCGCTCCAGCCCGGCGAGGATGCGGCAGAAGGTGCTCTTGCCGGCGCCCGAGGGCCCGGTGATCGCCACAAGCTGGCCCGGCGCGATGTCGATGCCGACAGCGTGCAGAACCTGATGCGCGAAGCTCTTGGAGATTCCGCGCGCGGAAAGCCCGGACGGGACCGAAGCGCTCATGGCAGAACCTCCCGGTTACGCCCGCTCACAGCGTCGAAGACGAGCAGCCGCGTCTCGTCTATGCCAAGGGTCACACGGTCGCCCGCCCGCCAGGGCGCGGGGCCAGCGATTTCGGCAACGAGCTTCACTGCGCCTTCCCCCGCCTCCGCGAGGGCGACGGTGAGAATGTCGGCATCGCCGCGCGGCTCGCGATAGACGATGGTGCCGCGCGCCTCCCCCGCCGCGTCCGGCCCGCGCACCGCAATGTTCTCCGGACGGATGCCGGCAATGATGTCGGTTCCGCCTGAGGACAGCGTGCCGAGCCGCGCCGGACCGAGCCGCGCGTTCCACCCCTTGCCGACCACGCGGCCGGCTTCGGCAAGAGTCGCCTCCATCAGGTTCATTGGCGGCTCGCCGATGAAATTGGCGACGAAGAGATTGGCCGGACGCTCATAGAGCTCCTGCGGCGCCCCTACCTGCTGGAGCACGCCATGGTTCATCACCGCCACCCGGTCCGCCATGGCGATGGCCTCAGTCTGGTCATGGGTGACGAGGATGGATGTTACCTGCCGCAGCTTCTGCAGCCGCTTGATCTCGGCACGCAGCTGCACCTTCTGGTCGGCATCGAGATGGGAGAGCGGTTCGTCGAACAGGATCACGTCGGGGTCGCGCACCAGAGCCCGACCGATCGCTACGCGCTGCTGGGCGCCGCCGGAAAGGCCGCGCACGTCCTGTTCCGCCATCTGCCGCAGCCCGAGGAGTTGCAGCACCTCGCCGATGCGCTGCGCCGCCGGCTGGCCGGTGATGCCGCGCACCTTCAGCGGGAAGGCGACATTTTCCCACACGGTCATGCGGGGGTAGAGGGCGTAGTCCTCGAACACCATGGCGATGTTGCGCGCCCCGGGCGCAAGGCGCGACACCGGCCGCTCGCCGAAATAAATCTCGCCTGCCGAGACGGCCTCGATGCCCGCCGCCATCTTCAGCGTCGTGCTCTTGCCGCAGCCCGAGGGACCGAGCAGTGCCAGCATTTCTCCCGACGCGCAGGCCAGGTCGAGCTGACTGACCGCAGCGACCTCGCCGTAGCGCTTGGAAACGGAGACAAAGGCTATGGACGACATCCGGCACTCCAGGGCTATGCCGATGATCCATCCAAGTTCTGTGCCAAAGTGTGCTGGTTTATAGAAACTCAGGATAACTGGGTTCGGCAGCAGCCTTTTCCATCGCGTCTGCACAAAACGTCGCCTCGTCCATCGAGGCTGCACCGATTATGAGCAGCGCCCGGATGCGAGCAGTCGGCCGGTATGGGAGCCGGGCCGAAGGTCCCTCAGCCGGCGCACCTCGTCCGGCGTGTCGATATCGCGCGCGAAACCGGGAAAGCGTGCAGACTCATGCACCTGCGGCACGATGCCGAGTGCCTCCGCGCCGGCCCGGTGCCGGGCGAAGCTCCCAGGCCCGAAGGCAAAGCCCATCGCCTGTGGCGGGGACAGTAGGAGGGCATTGGTGCCGTCCCCATCCTGCGCCGCGATGAGACTTGCCGCCCTGCCGGCACCATGGCTGGAAACGAGCGCGTCGATCTCCGCCGCCGTGACGGCCGGCAAGTCGCCAGGCAGCACAAGCATCGCCGCGCAGCCTTCCGCCCCGAGCACGGCTGCAGCCTCGCTCGCGGCAGCGTTGAGACCGCGAACCTCCCGCTCGACCAGCCAGCGCCCGCTATAATCCTGCGCCAGCCGGCCCGCTTCCGGGTCGGCGGTGATCACGGCAAAACCGGCCAGCCCCCGCGCCTCCCGCAGCGCCGCGAGCACGTCGCACAGCATGGCGCGCGCCAGTTCCCGGCGGAAGATGGGCGTGAAAGCGCCGGCAAGCCGCTGCTTGGCGAGGGAAAATTCCTTCATCGGAACCACCGCCCAGATCCCGCCGCGCGCCGGGGTCACTGGTGCGGGTCCGCCAATTCGAGGACGAAATGAGCGAGGCGTTGCTTGTCGTCCAGGTTGCGCATCAGGGTGGGGGTTGTGGCGACTTGCATTCCTGCAATCTCGAGGCCGGCATCCGCCTCGTCGACCACGAAGGCGTCGATCAGCCCGGCATAGTGGTGCGCCACAGTCGCCGCGCTGGGCTCCAGCCCCAGCTCGGCCATCATCTTCGCCGTCGGCCCCTTCACCGCCTGCCCGGCGATGATCGGCGAGACGGCGATCACAGGCGCGGCGCACCCGGCCAGCGCCGCCCGCATCCCGGGCACGGCGAGAATGGGATCGACGCTGAGATAGGGGTTGGACGGGCACAGGATAACGGCCCGCAGGGCCGGATCGGCCAACGCCGCCACCGCCTCCGGTGCCATCCGGGCGGTGTCCACCCCGGCGAAATCGAGCCCGATCACGCGCGGTTCGCAGCGCCGGCGGACGAAATAATGCTGGAAATCCAGCCAGCCCTCATCGGTCTGCACCCGGGTGGCGACCGGCTCGTCGCTCATCGGCACGATCCGCGCGCCGATGCCGAGCCGCCGCCGCAGGGCGTCGGTCACCTGCGAGAGCGTCTCGCCCGCCGCCAGACGGCGCGTGCGTTCGACATGGATGGCGAGATCGCCGTCGCCGAGCTGGAACCAGGTCTCACCGCCCAATTCCGCCAGCGCGCGCATGAAGGTCCAGCTCTCGTCGCGCCGCCCCCAGCCCTTCACCGGGTCATCGAGCCCGGCCAGCGTGTAGAGCAGCGTGTCGATATCGGGCGAGATGTGCAGGCCGAGATGGCGGAAATCGTCGCCCGTATTGGCGATAATGGTCAGTTCTCCCGGCGCCAGCACGCGGTCAAGGCCCAGCGCCAGCTTGGCGCCGCCAATGCCGCCGGAAAGCGCGATCACCTGCCCGCTCATCGGAAAAGGTCCTCGGTTTCGGGCCGCAGGAGCGCCGCCGCGGGGTTCGGCGGCGCGCGCCAGGTGAGTCCGCGCAGCAGGACGACCGGCCGCCCCTCATCGGCCGGCCCCATCAGCAGCGAGGCGGCGGCGGCGATCTCGTCGGCATGGCCGATCTGGGTAATTTGAAGCGCCCGGCCGAACAAATCCGGGTCGCCGCGCCGGTCGATCAGCGCCGGCAGGCCGGCCGCGCCGATGGCGGTTCCCGTCGTGCCGCGCCGCCAGGGCCGGCCGAAACTGTCGTTGATCACCACGCCGACCGCCGCCCCGCTCGCCTGATAAAGCCGCGCCCGCAGGCTTTCCGCGCTGGCGTCCGGGTCCTGCGGCAGCAGCAGCGCCATTTCCCGGCCGTCGGCGTCGATATTGGACTGGTCGATGCCGGCATTAGCCATGATCAGCCCGAGGCGGTGCTCGACGATCAGCACATGCGGCCGGGCGCGGACCACGCGGCGGCTTTCGCGCAGCACCAGCTCGACAAGGCGCGGGTCTTTAAGCACCTGACCGGCCAGCGTTTTTGCCTCCGTGGAAGGCTCGATGGCGGCAAGGTCGACCAGCCTCCCCTCGGCCTTGGAGACGATCTTCTGCGCCAGCACGACCACATCGCCGTCCTGGAATTCCACGCCGGCCCGCGCGGCCCCCTCGACGACCAACCGGCAGAGGTCATCCCCTTGGCCGACAAGGGGAAAACCTGGCAGCGCGATCAATTCGAGGCGGGCGGACGCTGTCGCCATGGCTTAGCCGAAGGCCGCGCGCAGCTTGGGCAGCACGGCGCTGGAATAGAGGCGCAAGAACCGCTCCTGGTCCTCGCCGGGGGCGTGGAACACGAGATGGCGGAAGCCGAGTTCGACATAGGGGCGAATGCGCTCGACATGCTCGTCGGCATCGTCGGAGACGATCCAGCGGCTGGCCGCCCGCTCGGCGGGGAGCGCATCGGCGAGGCGCTCCATCTCCAGCGGGTCGCCGATCGAGTGCTTCTCTTCCGGCGACAGCGCCAGCGCCGCCCAGTTCCGTGTGTCTTCCAGCGCCCGCGCCTTGTCGGTGTCGAAGGAGACCTTCATCTCGATCATCTGGTCATAGTCCCCCGCCCGCCCGGCCTCCTCCCGCCCGGCGGCGACGTTGGGCAGCAGCGTGTCGCGGTACAAATCCCAGGATTTTCCGCTGGTGCAGATGAAGCCGTCGCCGGCGCGACCGGCAAATTTCGCCACCATCGGACCGGCGCCGGCAATGTAGATCGGCACCGGCTCTTCCGGCTTGTCATAAATGGTGGCGCGCTCGGTTTTGTAGAACGCGCCGTCAAAACTCACTCTTTCCTCGCTCCAGAGCTGGCGGATCAGGCGTACCGCCTCGCGCAGGCGGGCGAAACGTTCCTTCATCTCCGGCCAGGGCGCCCCGGTGGCGGGAACTTCGTTCAGCGATTCCCCCGAGCCGACGCCGAGAATGACGCGCCCGGGATAAAGCTGGCCCAGCGTTCCGAAGGCCTGGGCGACCATGGAGGGGTGGTGGCGGAAGGTGGGGGTGAGGACGCTGGTGCCCATCACGATGCGCGAGGTGGACGCGCCGAGCGCGCCGAGCCAGGCGATGGCGGAGGGGGCATGGCCGCCGGTGTGGCGCCAGGGCTGGAAATGATCGCTGACGAACACGGAATCGAAGCCGCAGCGCTCCGCCAGAACGGCGTAGTCGAGCAATTTGCGCGCGTCGAACTGTTCCGCCGACGCCTTGTAGCCGAGCCTGAGCATGATCCCTCCTGCCGTCGAGAGGAAGGATCATAGAGTCATCTCTTAGTGCAGCACAATATATTAAAATATCTTTTTAAAACAATGAACTGACTTTTCATTTCCGCCGTATATGCCCGATCAGCGCCTCCACGGCGACGCCATAGCCGGAGGGGCCCAGCCCGATGATGCAGCCCATCACCGCGGCGGTCAGGGGGGCGTGGTGGCGGAAGGGTTCGCGCTGGAACACGTTGCTCACATGAACCTGGATCGCGGGTTTGCCGACGGCCGCGAGGGCGTCGAGCAGCGCGATCGAGGTGTAGGACAGGCTGCCGGCATTGATGACGATGCCGTCCGCCTTTGTGCGCGCCTCCTGGATCCAGTCGACCAGCACCCCCTCATGGTTCGACTGGCGGAAATCCACTGTTGCGCCAAGGGCTTGCGCCCGCGCCCGGCAGTCCTGCGCGATATCCTCAAGGGTTAGGCTGCCATAGGGGCCGGTGGGGTCGAGGCCGTAGAGATTGGTGTTGGCACCGCTGAGGACGAACAGGCGGACGGGCGGCAGGCTCATGATATCTCACGCTTTTCTAGGAAAGATCAGGCCACGCGCTCATGCGGGCGGGTGGCGGCCATGGAAGGGCGCGCATCGAAGCTGGCGAACCACTCCGCCGCCGCCGGACGGCCCTGCCGCCATTGCAAATCCGCATAGCGGAAGTCGAGATAGCCGAGCGCGCAGCCGAGCGTAATCAGGCCGATGTGGTGGAGTGTCGGACCGATCAGGCCGGTGTGAACAGCCTGCTCGATCACGTCGAGCCCGCCCACGATTTTCGCCATCTGCGCCTGCGACCAGTCCGGCCAGCGCAGCTGCGCCGGGCGCATCACGCTCTCATAGCGCAGGCCGACCGCGGCATCGAGCAGGCCGTCGCCGAGCGCCTGCAGGGTCAGCGCCGGCCAGCGCGCCGGGCCGGTGGGGAAGAGCGCGGTGTCGCCGGCGCGGTCGGCGAGATATTCGCAGATGACGGCGCTGTCATAGAGCGTCGTGCCGTCGTCCAGCAGCAGCGCCGGGATCTTGCCGAGCGGGTTCAGGCTCGTCAGCGCCGGATCGCGCGTGAGCGGGCTGGCGGCGTTGAAGACGATCTCGATACGGTCGGCGAGGCCGGTCTCGTGCGCGACGACCATGACCTTGCGCACGAAGGGCGATGTGGGCGCGTGCAGCAGTTTCACGGGATCTGGTCCTCCGCGCCGATGGCGGCCAAAGCGGCGCGCGCCACCTCGACATCCTCCGCCCCCTTGCCCGAGCCCACCCCGATGCCCCCAATGCAGACGCCGTCGATGATGATCGGCAGGCCACCTTCCAGATTGGTCAGCCGCTGGCCGGCGGCGAGCGAGAGCTTGATCTCGTCGGCGGGGTTCAGCCGCGAGGAAGGCTGGCGGTGCGAGGCGGCGGTGATCGCCTTGGACAGCGAGGTCTCGCGCGAGAGCAGCTTGGCGCCGTCCATGCGGACGAAGGCGAGCAGGTTGCCGCCCTCGTCGACGATGTTGATGTTCTGCGGCACCCCCATCGCGCTCGCCTTGGCGACGGCGGCGGCGAGCATTTTCAGCGCCCCCTCATGGGTGAGCTTCAGGGCCGGGCGGGTAACGGACATCAGGGCCTCGCGGGGCTGGCGGGTGCTAAAACGGCGTCATCCCGGACGGGCCATAGGCCCGAGCCGGGATCGATGGAAGAGGGCGAGCGATCCCGGCTCGGCGCGCCTGCGGCGCTTGGCCGGGATGACGGCAAGAGGCGCAAAGGGGCGCCCCCTCACTCATCGCCGGGCACGCCATAGGACGGCGCGGTGGAGGGATCGAGCGCGCGGGTGACATAGGCGTCCATCTGCGGCTTCCACAGCTCCCACAGAGCGGCCAGCGCGCCGATCGGGTCGCTCTCGTGCCAGTCGACGCGCAGATCGGCCACCGGCCACGCCACCTTGTCGACGATCAACATGCCGACCGAATGCACCGGGCCCTCCTCGCCGCCGGCCGCCAGCGCCGCCTGCATGGCGGCGATCAGGCGATCGCCGAGGGGTCCATGCGCGCCAGCGAAGGCCTCGATCATGGCCTGCGGCACATGCGGCGAGGAGAGAAGGTTGCCGGCCGCCACCACGCCCTCGCCCTGCGCGATGTGGTGGGTGCCGAGCGTCCGGGCGCCGGAAAAGCCGGCGGTGCGGCCCTGCGCATCAATGAGCGCGAGCTGGCGGTAGTCGATATGCGAGCCCTCGGCGCGCAGCCGCGCCAGCGCTTCCGGCGCCGACAGGCCGGACGCCATCAGGTCGAGCCCCTTGGGCCCCAGCGTCGGGTCGGTGATGTTTTGCGTCGCCACCGCGCCCACGCCGGCACGGGCATGGGCGCAGCGCGCCGCCACCGCCGGCGAGGAGGAGGAAACGGCAATGCCGAACTGGCCGGTGCGGGCGCAGCGGGCGGAAATCGAGAAGGTCATGCGCCCGCCCTCACGCGGGGTCGGGAATGACGGCGGTGATCTCGATTTCCACCACCCATTCCGGCCGCGCCAAAGCGGGCACCACCAGGCCGGTGGAACAGGGGAACACGCCGGCCAGCCACTTGCCCATTTCCTGGTACACCGCCTCGCGGTAGCGGATATCGGTGAGGTAGACGACGATGCGGCAGATATGGCTCATCTCGCTGCCCGCCTCTTCCAGCAGCATCTTGATATTGGCCATCGCCTTGGCGGTCTGGGCGCCGGCGTCGCCGATATTGAGGCTCTCGCGGCTGTCGAGGTCCTGCGACACCTGCCCGCGCAGGAACACCATGGTCCCGCGCGCCACCACGCCCTGCGAGAGGTCGTTGTTCAGCTTCTGCTCGGGATAGGTTTCCTTGGTGTTGAAGGGGCGGATGCGCGTGTGCGTCGGCATGAAGGGGCTCTTTGCTGGAGAGGGACGAGACAGGGGGACGGCGCTCACGCCACTTCAAGCCGGCGGTAGCTTCGGTTGGAATAGACCAGCGGGTGCTCGGCATGGGTTTCCATCGCCACCACGTCGCCGGCGATGATGCGGTGGGTGCCGTAGTCGAACACCTCGGCCAGCCGGCAGTCAAAGCGACACAACGCGCCCTGCAACAGCGGTGCCCCTGTCACCAGACCGCCCCATTCGCCGGCGCCGAAGCGGTCCTCGCGCAGTTCCGGCACCAGCCCGGCGAATGAGTCCGCCACGCGCTGCTGGCCCTGGGCGAGAATGTTCGCGGCGAACACGCCATTGGCCAGCAGCACCGGCAGGCAGCGGCTGTCGCGGTGCAGGCAGAACAGCAGCGAGGGCGGCTCCAGCGAGAGCGAGGACAGGCTGGAGACGGTGACGCCGACACGGCCATGCGCCCCGTCGCTTGTCACCACGCTCACGCCGGCCGCGGTGCGGCCCATGGCGTGGCGGAAGGCGGCGGGGTCGATGGCGTGCATCGGATTGGCTCTCAGTTTTTGCCCATCACCTTGTCCGACAGCCCGGCCGCCTTGCGGACGAAATCGAGCGGGCCGGAGAAGTCGAAGGCGTTGTAGACGGCGTTGAGGTGGTTGAAGTGCGGCGCCTGCGCGAACTGCACGAAGGTGAGCCGGTGGCCGGCATAGTCGGAGTTCAGCAGATCGCGGGCGAAGGCCAGCAGCTTGCGGCGATCCTCCGATTCCCACTGCTTGTTCAGCGTGTAGAACTTCTTCAGCCAGTCGCCGGAGCCGGCATTGTGGAAGGCGGCGGCGTTGGGGGTGACGCAGATCTGCCCGCCGCACAATTCGCGGGCAATGTGCATCATCGCCGGCAGGTTGGCGCAGCCATGCACGCGGCCGGCATAGAGCATCGACTGGTTGGGCATGAGCAGCCCGCCCGGGCTCTTCTCCGCCAGCGCGATGGAGGCGGTGAGATGGGCGTTGATGCCCTCGCGGTAGCAGACCAGATCGGCCAGCTTCTCCCGCACCGATTGCAGCTTGTCGAGGCCGGTCTGCTTGGCGTTCCACATCGCCGCGCCGATCATCATGTCGGCGACATAGAGCAGGCGGTGGACATAGGGAAACGCCGAGTAGCGGTGCAGCGTGGCGCGGATGTACTGCGCCGCCTTGGTGTGGCGGTAGAAGAACACGTTCTCCCACGGGATCAGCACATTGTCGAAGATGACGAGGGATTCGACCTCGTCGAACTTGTTGGCCAGCGGGTAGTCCTGCGGGTCGGTGCGGCCGGCGAAGGAGGAGCGGCAGATCTGCTTCACCCCCGGCGCGCTCATCGAGATGATGCCGCCCACCGCGTAGTCGGACAGCGTCTCATTGGTCCAGGCGCCGACGGTGGGCTTGAGGAAGGCCTGATCGGCATAGGCGGCGGCGGTCTCGTATTTGGCGCCGCGAATGACGATGCCGGCATCGGTCTCCTTGACCACATGCACCATCATGTCGGGGTCCTGCTCCTGCGGCGGCAGGGAGCGGTCGCCCTTGGGATCGGTGTTGGCCGAGATGTGGAAGATGTCGTTGTCGAAGATGTTCTGCACATGCTTGTCGACATTGTCGGCGAAGCGCGGGTCGTATTCGGCCAGAACGTCGCGGCCGTCGATGAGCGACCAGACTTCGCCGATGGTCTCGTCGCCGACGCGGGTGACGACGCCGCCAATGTCCTTCATCACGAGATCGACGGCCTCGACCTTATCGTTCCAGTCCTTGGTCTCGCGCGGCGGCTTGTAGAAGATGGTGTTGCGCTTGTTCTCTTCGACATAGGTGAGGCGGTCCTGATAGGTCGCCTCATGCGCCATGTCGTACATGCGGGCGCGGACATCGACGATCGGCTTGAAGGAGGGGTGGGTGGTGACATCCTTCACCCGCTCGCCGTCCATCCAGACTTCGCGACCGTCCTGAAGCCCCTGCCGATAGTCCTGGCCTGTGCGGATCATAGCAGCATCCTTTTCCTGTCAGGAAATATTGCTTTGGCCTGATAGATCGGTAAAATATTTTGATTCATTCCTCGACATAGAAAAACCTGATGAACATCTCGCTGCGCGCCTTGCGCTACGTCGTGGCCACCGCCGATTTCGGCAATCTCACCGAAGCGGCGCGGCATCTGAACGTCTCGCAGCCCTCGATCTCGGCGGCGATCGCCCAGTTCGAGGCGGAGTACGGCGTGCAGGTCTTCGTGCGCCACCATGCAAAAGGCGTGACGACCACCATCGCCGGCACCCGCATCGTCAATGAGGCGCGCCTGCTGCTGAACCATGCCCGCGATTTCGGCCAGAACGCCCGCGCCATGGCCGACGAGGTGCGCGGCGAGATCGCGGTCGGCTGCTTCTGGACCATCGCCACCCATTTCATGCCCGGCCTGCTCTCGGCCTTCGCCGGCACGCATCCCGGCATCACGGTGAGCCTCGACGAGGGCGACCAGCAGCAGATTCTCGACGCGGTGATCTCCGGCCGCACCGAAATGGCGCTGTCCTATGAATTCGCCCGGCCGGAGGAGGTGATGGCCGAGCAACTGGCTGAACTGCCGCCCTATGCGGTGCTGCACCCGGACCACCCGCTGGCGCAGCGCGAGCGGATCAGCCTGGCCGATCTGCGCGACGAGCCGTTCATCCTGCTCGACCTGCCGCATTCGCGCGACTACTTCATGGGGCTGTTCCGCTCGGTCGGGGTGGAGCCGCAGATCGCCTTCCGCTCGCGCGCCTATGAGCTGACGCGGGGCCTTGTCGGCCATGGGCGCGGCTACACCATCCAGAACGTGCTGCCGCGCACCCAGATCACCCATGATGGTGGGCGCGTCGCCTCGGTGCCGCTGACCGACGCGCTGCCCCCCGTGCGGCTGGTGAGCCTGCGCCTGCGCCGCCAGGCCCCCCGCCCGGCGGTGGAAGTGTTCGCCCGCCACCTGAAGGCGGCCTTCGCCCCCGGCGGCATTTTCGAGCCCGGCACGCTCTCGCCGCGGGCAACGGTGCGGTAGGCGATAGGAAGCGCCTATCCAGGGCATCGGCAATCTGTTTCCCGTTCGCGCCCGTACGCATTGCCTCGGGGGCCGGCGGCTCTCTAGACCGGGACAGGATGAGCAGGGGCGAGAGGCGATGAGCGCGTTACGGGTGATCGGGCCGTCGGACTACAGGCGCGTGCCGTGGAAGAATGGCGGCGGCGTCACCCAGGACGTGCTGCTGCTGCCCGAGGGCGCCACGCATGAGGATTTCGACATCCGCATCAGCCTGGCGCCGATTGTCGAGGAAGGCCCCTTCTCCTCCTTCCCCGGCATCGACCGCCACATCACCCGGCTCAGCCCCACCCCGCTCGCCCTCGCCTTCGCCTTCGCCAATGGCACAAAGGAGCTGGCGCGGCTCGAACCGCTCTATTTCGACAGCGTGCTGCAGCCGCGCTCGGTGCTGGCCGAGGGGCCGGCCTGGGTGATCAATGTGATGACCCGGCGCGGGCGCTGGCATGCGCAGGTGATGCCCGCCACCGCCGGCCATGGCCCGCTGCTCGCCGCCCCCGAGGGCGGGCTGGTGGTGCTGCACGCGGTGACGGGCACCTGGCAGATCGGCGATGCCGCCGGCTCGGTGCTGGTGCGCCCCGGCGAGACGCTGGTGGCGGGCGAGGCGCAGACGCTGCGCATCAGCTGCGACCCCGCCGGCGAGGCGGTCGTCGCCTTCCTCACGCCGACCGGGGCGCGGGGCGACGCTGCATAAGAATCGCCTATGTTATGTAACAGGTAAAAGTATTTTCCGATCCAATCTCCGCAGCGCACCATTTCCTGACAGGAAAAATAACAAAGCCTTCGGAGACGGGATTGATGAAGCGGGAACATGCCCGGCGGCATGGGCCGGCCGCGCGTGGCGATGGCGTCGCAACGTTGCGTCAGGCGCGCCTATGAGCCGCGATGCACTGGTGTTTACCAGCCCGGTGGACGATTCCGGCGCCTGGCGCGAGGCATTGGCCGCCGAGCTGCCGGATCTCGACTTTCGCGTCGACCCTGAGATCGGCGATCCGGCGGACATTCGCTACGCGCTGGCCTGGCTGCCGCCGAAGGGCTTCTTCGCCCGCTTTCCCAATCTCCAGCTCGTCACCAATCTCGGCGCCGGCGTCGATGCGCTGGTGCGGCGCGACGATCTGGTGCCGGTGAAGTTCTCCCGCCTCTCCGACCCCGGCATGGTGGCGATGATGACGAGCTATGTCGTCTTCGCCGTCACCCGCTATGCCCGCGACATCCCGGTGTTCGAGCGCGCCAAGGCGCGCGGCGAATGGGAGTATGTGCATCCGCGCGCCCTCTCCGAGATCAAGGTGGCGGTGCTGGGCCTCGGCGAACTCGGCGGGCCCGCCGCCGCCATGCTGGCGACGATGGGCTTCACGGTGAGCGGCTGGTCGCGCTCGCCGAAGGACATTGCCGGCGTCGCCTCCCATACCGGCCGCGAGGGGCTGGAGCGGGTGCTTAGCCAGAACGAGATCATCGTCAGCCTGCTGCCGCTCACCCCGGAGTCGCGCGGCCTGCTCGGCGCCGCCGAATTCGCCCTCATGCCGAAGGGCGCGAAGTTCATCAATGCCTCGCGCGGCGCTGTTGTGGACGAGGCGGCGCTGATCGCGGCGCTGCGCTCGGGCCACGTGGGCGAGGCCACGCTCGACGTGTTCGAGACCGAGCCGCTGCCCAAGGGCCATCCGCTCTGGAGCCTCGACAACGTTCTGATCACCCCGCACATGGCCAGCATCACCGTGCCGGCGCTGGCGGCCCGCGATGTCGCCGAGAGCATCCGCCGCGTGCGGCAGGGGTTGCCGCCGCTGCACGAGGTCGATCCCGGCCGCGGCTACTGAAACGCCCTTCGCGCCCGAGGGCGCGACGGCACGAGCCTGCGCCAAGCGCGCCCGCCTGAAGGCGCGCAGCCAGATACTCCGGGCGGCCCGCCGCCCCAATCACAGAGGTGGAACATGAAGAAGCTGTGCATTGCACTGGGTGCCCTGGCCGTCATGGCCGCCGGCGCCGCCCTGCCCGCATCGGCCCAGGAAAAGCTGGTGATCAGCACCTGGGGCGGCAATTGGAAGGCCGGCGTCGAGATCGTCGGCAAGGAATTCACCAAGCGGACCGGCGTCGAGGTGGAGTACATCACCGGCGGCACGCTGGACCGGCTCGCCAAGGCGAAGGTGGCACGCGACAACCCGGAATCCGACCTGATCAACACCACCGCCCATGTCGGCTATCTCTATCATTCCGACGGGCTGATGGAAAAACTCGACTGGTCGAAGATTCCGAACGCCGACAAGCTGTACCCGATGGCCAAGCGCTCGGACTACACGGTGGCGGACTATGTCTATGTCTACACCCCCGCCTTCCGCACCGACCTGATGCCGAAGGGCTTCAAGATCAACAGCTGGGAAGACCTGTGGAGGCCGGAAGTCGCCGGCAAGCTCGGTCTGCCCGACTTCGACCCCAGCCACATCATCATCGCCGCCACCCGCCTCGCCGGCGTGAAGCCGGAAGAATGGGACAAGGTGAAGCCCAAGCTCTTGGAGCTGAAGAAGAACATCAAGGCGTTCTACCAGTCGGACGCCACCAGCCAGAACCTGATGCGGACCGGCGAGACCCCGGTGCAGGTGCTGCTGAACATCAATGGCTACCACCTGGAAAAGCTCGGCATGCCGGTCGAGATCGACGTGCCGAAGGAAGGCGCGGTCGCCGGCACCGATGTGTGGGGCATCAATGCCGGCTCGAAGAAGAAGGAGCTGGCGCTGCAGTTCCTCAACATCGCGCTGGAGCCGGCCATGCTGGCGCAGCTGTGCAATTTCCACAAATGCTCGCCGATGACCGCCGAGGCCAAGCTCGACCCCGCCATCGCCAGCCTGCCGGGCATCTTCACCAGCCAGGAAGCGATCGAGAAGGGCACCATCGTGCTTGAGGACAAGACCTACGCCACCCTGCTGCCGCAGTGGAAGGCGTGGTTCACCGAGAACATGATGCACTGAGGGCGGGCAACGCGGCCTCCCGGCCGCAGCAAAGCAGACGGTGCCGAAGAGTCTTGCGCTGGGTCCCGGATCGGCGCGGCGGCTTTGCCGCCGCTGGTCCGGGACACGGTTGCCGCCACGCCGCGCCGCGGTTTCCCGGACAAGCTGCGGGGCGACGGAGAGACTGTGCCGAAGTGTCCTGCGCTGGGTCCCGGATCGGCGCGGCGGCGTCGCCGCCGCTGGTCCGGGACACGGTTTCCGCCGCCGGCCCGCCACTGAGTTTCCCGGACAAGCTGCGCCTAGCGCAGCGCCGATCCGGGACCCAGGAGAAACCCTTCGGCACACGCCGACGCACGCACGACACCGCCACCGACAAAACCACCCCTGCCTTCGATCGTTCGAGAACCCATGATCCAGCGCCGGCCCTTCTTCCTCACCTTTCTCGCCCCTGCCGTGGTGACGGCGGTGATCCTGGCGGCGGCGCTGTTTGAGGTGCTGCAGTACAGCGTGCGCGAATTCGTGCCCGGCTCGCTCAATGTCGGCGGCTTCACGCTGGACAATTTCACCCGCATCAACCGGCCGATCTACTGGTGGGTGCTGCTCGACACCTTCTATATCAGCCTGCTCACCGCGATCTTCTCGCTGCTGCTGAGCTATCCCGTCGCCTTCGCGCTGGTGCGGGCCAAGCGCGACTGGGTGCGCTCGCTGCTGGTGTCGCTCTCGATCACGCCGCTGTTCACCGGCGAGATCGTGCGCACCTTCTCCTGGATGCTGATGCTGGGTTCGGACGGCTTCATCAACTCGCTGCTGCGCAAGCTGTCGCTGATCGAGATGCCGCTGCAGATCATGTACACGCGGCTCGGCGTGGTGGTGGCGCTGGTGCAGTTCTCGATGCCGGTCATGATCATCCTGCTCGCCACCGCGATCAGCCATGTCGACCGCGACTGCGAGAAGGCCGCCGCCAATCTCGGCGCCAGCCCCGGCGCGGTGTTCTGGCGCATCACCCTGCCGCTCACCTTGCCGGGCATCCTCTCCGGCATCGTCGTGGTGTTCGCCTGGACGATGAGCGCCTTTTCCACCCCGCAGCTGATCGGCGGCGGCAAGGTGCTGATGATCTCCAACCTTGTCTATCTCCAGGGCTTCTCGGTGCTGAACCTGCCCTTCGCCGCGACGCTGAGCCTGATCGCGCTGATCGCCGCGCTCGGCAGCCTCGTCCTGATGAAATCGCTGACCGGCCGGCTGGAAAAGCGGCTGGCGGTGCGCTGAGGGAGCCCGTGATGAAACGTGTCCGCCTGCGCTCCCTCGGCTTCTGGAGCCTCGTCGTCGCCATCCTCACCTATATGACGCTGCCGACGCTGGTGGTGCTGATGACCTCGGTCAATCCGACCGAGATCCTCGCCTTTCCGCCCGAGGGCGTGTCGTTCCAGTGGTATGAGAAGGCGCTGACCTATCCCGACTTCCAGCGCGCGTTCAAGAACGGGCTGATCGTGACCTCACTCGCCTCGACGGCCGCGCTGATCGTCGGCTCGGCCTTCGCCTGGCTGGTCTATCGCTATACGTTTCGCGGGCGCGGCGTGCTGGAGGCGGTGCTGTGGTCGCCGCTCATCATCCCGCATTTCACGCTCGGCTTCGGCTTCCTGCTGCTGGGCGGGGCGTTCAAGCTGCAGCAGGGCTATGTGATGATCGTGCTGGCGCACATGGTGCTGGTGATGCCGTTCGTCACCCGCGCGGTCTATGTCAGCCTCGCCACCATCGACCCCAACCTCGCCCGCGCCGCCGCCAATCTCGGCGCCTCGCCCTTCCATGTGCTGACCCGGATCGAACTGCCGCTGGTGCTGCCCGGCATGGCGGGCGGCTGGCTGATCGCCGCCGTGCTGTCGCTGACCGAATTCACCGCCTCGCTCTATGTCACGGGCAGCCGGACCCAGACGCTGCCGGTGGCGATGTATAATTACATCCGCGAATATGCCGACCCGACGGTGTCGGCGATCTCGGCGATGCTGATTATCGCTACCACCCTCATCATGTTCATCGCCGACCGGGCCTTCGGCCTGCGCCGGGTGCTGGCGATCGACACGCACTGACTGCACGCACTGACTGCCTGCCGGAGAGCCGACGCTTATGACCGCCACCAGCCCCGCCCCCGCCGCCGTCGAGCTTGTCCGCGTCCGCAAGGAATTCGGCAGCGCGGTCGGCGTCGCCGACGTCTCGCTCAAGATCGGCCAGGGCGAGTTCCTCACCCTTCTCGGCCCCTCCGGCTGCGGCAAGTCGACCTTGCTCGGCATGATCGCCGGCTTCCTCACCCCGAGCGCCGGCAAGATCGTGGTCGATGGCATCGACATCACCGAGGTGGAGCCCTACCGGCGCGACATCGGCATGGTGTTCCAGTCCTATGCGCTGTTCCCGCATATGAACGTGTTCGACAACATCGCCTTCGGCCTGCGCATGCGCAAACTGCCCAAGGCGGAGATTGCGAGCGAGGTGCGCCGGGCGATCGAGATGATGAAGTTGGAGGGTTTCGCCGAGCGGCGGGTGAGCCAGCTTTCCGGCGGCCAGCAGCAGCGCGTGGCGCTGGCGCGCGCGGTGGTGATCCGCCCCAAGGTGCTGCTGCTCGACGAGCCGCTCTCGGCGCTCGACAAGAATTTGCGGGCGCAGATGCAGGTCGAACTGTCCGAGCTGCACCGCAAGACCGGGCTCACCACCATCTTCGTCACCCATGACCAGGGCGAGGCGCTGAGCCTTTCCGACCGCATCGTGGTGATGAACCGGGGCGAGGTGCAGCAGGTGGCAACGCCGATCGAGCTCTACCGCACCCCGGCCAATGGCTTCGTCGCCTCCTTCATCGGCGAGATCAACGCCCTCCCCGTGGCCCGCTATGAGCGCATGGGAGCCGAGGCCGCGCTGGTGCTGGCGGGTGTCGGCCGGCTGGGCGCGCCGGTGCGGGATGATCTGATCCATGGCAGCGCGGTGCGGGCCTTCCTGCGGCCCGAGCATGTGCGCCCGGCCCAGCCCGGCGAGAGCGGGCCGAACATCGTGAGCGGGGTGGTGGCGGCGCATATCTACCAGGGCTCGCACACCATCACCCGGGTGGAGGTGGACGGGCTCGGCCTGATCGAGACCCGCGTCACCGGCGCCGACATCGTGGCCGACACGCCGGTGGGGGCGCCGATCGCGCTGATGCTGGACCTTGGCGAGGCGGTGCTGCTGGCCGCCCACTGAGCGGGCGGCGGCGAAGAGGCAGCTAGCCCTGCGCCCTGCCCGCGAGCGGCGCGGATGCAGGGCGGCCTTGCCCCGCAGGACCGGCTTGCCTCTGCGGGGTAAAGGCTTATGCCCTGCCGGGTCCGTTCCTTCCGGCGGGGTTCCCCGATGAAATATGTTCTGCCCGGCCTGCTCTGCTTCAATGCCGGCTTTGTCGACACGGCCGGCTTCGTGACGCTGCACGGCCTGTTCACCGCCCATGTCACCGGCAATCTCGTCACCTTCGCCGCCGCCATCGCCGAGGGGCGGATGCCCTCGATCTCGAAGATCATCGCGGTGCCGGTGTTCTGCTTCGTGGTTGTCGCCGCCCGGCTGGTCAGCCGCTGGCTGGTGACGCGCGGCTATGATGATTTCCGCATCCTGATGGCGGCCAAGCTGATCCTGCTCGCCCATGCCGCGCTGGTGGCGATCCAGTTCGGCGCGCCGGCGGAGGCGGATACGCCGAACGCCATCATGATGGGCATGACGCTGGTGAGCGCGATGGCGCTGCAGAACGCGCTGCACCGCACCCATCTCACCGACGCGCCGCCCTCCACCGTGATGACCGGCACCATCACCCAGCTGCTGCTCGACCTGACCCATATGTGGAAGCCGCATCCCGGGGCGGAGCCGGGACAGGTGCGCGAGCGGCTGCGCCGCTTCGGCGTGTTTCTCGCCAGCTTTTCCGCCGGCTGCGCGATGGCGGCGCTGCTCTATCTGCTGGCCGGGGTGTGGTGCTTCCTGCTGCCGCCGCTGGTGGCGCTGGTGGAGATCTATGTGCTGCCGGTGACGCCGGAGCCGGCCGCGCCCGCCAAGGGCAAGGGGTGAGGCGGGGGCGGAGCGGCGCCCTCAGGCGGCGCGGGCGGCGAGCGTCATCTCGGTGGCGCCGTCCATGATGGCGATGGCGCCGAGCCGGGCCTTGAGGCTGGCAAGGTCCAGCGATTCCAGCGGCAAATTGACGAAGGCGGACATGCGCGCGGCGATCTGCCGGTAGCTGCGGACAAACGCCGCCCGCAGTTCCGCCTCGGTGCCACCGGAGGCGGCGGGGTCGGCAAGGCCCCAATGCGCGGTCAGCGGATGGCCGGGGAAGACCGGGCAGCTCTCGCCGGCGGCGGCGTCGCAGACGGTGATGACGAAATCCATCGGCTCGGCGGCGCGGCCGGCGAACTCGTCCCAGCTCTTGGAGCGCAGATCCTCGGTTGTGTAGCCGAGGTTGCGCAGCAGTTCGAGCGCCATCGGGTGCGGCGCGCCGCGCGGCACGCTGCCGGCGGAGAAGGCGCGGAAGCGCCCGCCGCCCTCGCGGTTCAGCACCGCCTCGGCCATGATCGAGCGGGCGGAATTGTGCGAACAGACGAGGAGCACATTGTAGCGGCGCTCCACCGCCTCGCCCGGCCGCAGGCGCGGAAAGGCGGCGCCGGCATCGGCCTCTACCGGCAACTCGCCCTGCAGCAGTTCCAGCACCGCCGCCGCCTTGCCCGCCGTGGCGGTGTAGATGATCGAGCGGCCCTCGCGGCGCGAGACCACCAGGCCGGCCCGCTCCAGATGGGAGAGATGGGTCGACATGGTGTTGTGCGGCACCGCCAGCAGGCGGGCGACATCGCCGGCGTTCAGCCCGAAGGGGGCGTAGCGCAGCAGCAGGCGGAAGGCGTCGAAGCGGGTCGGCTGGGCGAGGGCGTCGAACATCATGACCGCTTCGTCCGACAGAAGACGCCTTACACCGCCAGCCTGACCGAGATTCGCCGGCCCGAGATTCGCCTGACCCTGCATCGCCACCCTCCTGCTCGCCGCTCAGCTGCCGCTCTTGAACGTCGCCGCCCAATAGGTCCGCACCTGCTGCACCAGCGGTGCCGGCAGCGGGACATAGCCGAGCTGTGAGGCATAGTCGCTGCCCTCGCCGAGCGCAAAGTCGAAGAACTCCAGCGCCGTCCGGTTGGCCGCGCCATCCGCCGGCGCCTTGTACAGCAGCGCAAAGGTGGTGGCGGCGATCGGATAGGCCTCGGGCGCGGCGGAATCATTGATGGTGGCGTAGAAATCGCGGGTCTGCGCCCAGTCCACCGCCAGCGCCGCCGCCTGGAACGAGGCCGCGCTCGGGGCGATGAAGCGGCCGGCCCGGTTCTGCACCAGCCCATAGGTGAGGCCGGCCTGCGTCACATAGGTGAACTCGACATAGCCGATGGCGTTGGGCGTGCGCTTCACCTCCAGCGCGACGCCCTCATTGCCGCGCGCGCCGCTGCCGACCGGCCAGGCGACCGAACTGCCCTCGCCGAGCTCCTGCTTCCATGCCGGGCTGGCCTTGGAGAGATAGGACACCCAGTTGAAGGTGGTGCCCGAGCCGTCCGAGCGGTGGATGACGGCGATCAGCGTGTCCGGCAGGTTGAGGTCCGGGTTCAGCGCCTTCAGCGCCGGATCGGACCAACGGGTGATCCTGCCCATATAGATGTCGGCCAGCACCGCGCCGGTGAAGCGCATTGTGCCCGGCGCGACGCCGGCGAGGTTCACCACCGGCACGACACCACCGAACACGATGGGGAACTGGCCGAGGCCGAGGCGGTCGAGGTCCTCGGGCTTCAGCGGCTTGTCGGAGGCGCCGAAATCCACCGTTTTCGCGCGAATGCGGTTCACGCCGGCGGACGAGCCGACCGACTGGTAGGCCACGTCGGTGCCGGTGGCGGCGCGGAAGGCTTCCGACCATTTCCAGATGATCGGATAGGCGAAGGTCGAGCCGGCGCCGGTGAGGTCGCCGGCGCGAGCGCCCGGCGCCAGGACCAGCAGGACGGCGGCGATCAGCAGAAGCAGGCGGCGCATGGGATCACCCTCAAATCAATATGTCGGGACGTATCGACGTATTAGTTCGTGAGATATAGCGCAGCCGGGCGGCGGGGGAAATGTTTTCTTTTCGCGCGGTGCCCCCAGACGTCCGAATGGGGCGTTCACAGCGGCGGCGCCCCCGTGGTCACATGGCGGGCGAGCTGCGTGATATTCTCGAGGTGAGCCCGAATCTGTAGATCGGCACAGCGCTGGTCGGCTTGGGTGAAAAAGTGGCGGCGCGCATGCAGGACCATGCCGATCTCGGCATCGACAGCTTCTTTTTCGGCGGTTGCCAAGCCGCCCGTGCTTCCGCCTCATGAGCGGGGCGTACACGCCGGCGCGGCCAACCACCGTGCCGGTGGCGATCATCGGCGGCGGCTTTTCCGGCGCCGCGGTCGCCTGGCACCTGCTGCGGCTGCGCCCAGAGCTTGAGCGGGTGGTCGTCATCGAGCCGCGCACCGAACTGGGCCGGGGCATGGCCTATTCCGCCGCCGACCCCAGCCACCGCATCAATGTGCCGGCGACGCGCATGTCGCTGATCCCCGATCAGCCGACCCATTTCAACGACTGGCTGGAAGCCTCCGGCGCGCTCGACGCCGACCCGGCGGCGCGGCGGAGCGAAGGGCGCAATTTCCCCGCCCGCGCGGTGTTCGGCACCTATGTCGCGGAGCAGCTGGCCGCGCTCGGCCCGCGTGTCGCCCATGTCGCCGCCACTGCCGAGACGGTGGAAGCAAGCGGCGACGGCTACCGCATCCGCACCGGCGACGGCGCGATCATTGAGGCCGGCCTCGTCGTGCTGGCGGTGGCGCATGCGCCGCCCAGCCCGCCTTCCGCCCTCGCCCGCGCGCTCGCCTTCCATCCTCGCTTCGTGCCCGATCCCTGGCAGGCCGGGGCTCTTGACGCCGTGCGGCCGGACGACCGGGTGCTGATCGTCGGCACCGGGCTGACCATGGCCGATATCGTCGCGAGTCTCGAACGGCTCGGCCATCGCGGGCCGATCGTCGCGCTCTCGCGCCGGGGCCTGCGCTCGCGCGGCCACCCCGCCGCGATGCACGAGCCGTTCGGCGACTTCGCCACCGAGCCGGCGCGCCGGGCGGGCGAACTGGTGCGCCGCATCCGCGCGGCGGTGGCGCAGGCGGGCGAGGCGGGCCAGAGCTGGCACTGCGTGCTCGACCAGGTGCGGCTGCAGGGTAGCGTCATCTGGAACGCACTGCCGCCACAGGAGCGCGCCCGGCTGCTACGGCATCTGCGCCCGTTCTGGGACGTGCACCGCTTCCGCATCGCCCCGCAGGTGGAAGAGGTGCTGGACCGGCGGATCACTGAGGGCACGCTCGCTCTGCGCGCGGCCTCACTGCGCGAGGTGACGGTCAAGGACGACGCCATCCATGTCACCCTGCGCGCGCGCCGGACGGGGCAGGTGACGCGGGAGACCTTCGACGCCGTCATCACCGCCACCGGCCCGGCGCATGGGCGCGTCTTCGCCGACAACCCGGTGCTGGCGTCGCTGGAGCGCGCCGGCCTCGCCCGGCCGGACACGCTGCGTCTCGGCATCGAGGTGGCGGCGGATGGGCGCACCATCGGCGTGGCGGGCGTGCCGACGCCCGGGCTCTATGTCGCCGGCCCGCTGGCGCGCGGCACGGTGGGCGAGCTGATGGGCCTGCCAGATGTCACCAGCTACGCCATCCGCATCGCCGAGCAGGTGGCGGCGCGGCTGGACGCCAGCGGTGATTTGGGCGCGACGGCAAGGCCTTACGCCTCCGCGTGAGGCGCCTGATATCAGCGCGCCGGGCCGCGCGCTCATGGCGGCGTGGTTCCACATCCGAGCGGACAAACCCTGACCCCCGCCCCCTCGCCGCGCGCCGGGAGGACGCCCGCCCTAGGCGCTTCCCATCGTACCGGCAGCGGGTGGGGAAAGCGCGCGCACGGTCTTGCCGGGTCGCTTCAACTGGTATAATGACTATATCAAGATACGAGTGAGCACAGACTCACCGGATGAGGAAACGCATGGAAGGCTGAGGCGGCGGCGCAGACTTGCGCGGCGGATCGGCTTTGCGTGCCGAGCCAGGAGTGCCGCATGCCCGCGCCCCACCGGATTGAAGCCGACTATCTGATCGAGACCGCCTATGACCCGCGCCGCGCCGCCGAGGCCATGGCGGGCGAACAGTCCAGTGGCACCTTCGTCGCCATTCCCGGCGAGACGCCGGAACTGAAGGAGCGCTCCGCCGCCCGCATCGAGGCGCTGGAGCTGCTGGGAACGGTGGACACGCCCTCCCTCCCCGGCGCCGGCCATCCCCCGGGCGGGGTGATCCAGCGCGCGCGCGTCACCCTCTCCTGGCCGTTCGACAATGTGGGCCCCTCGCTGCCCAACCTGCTGGCGACGGTGGCCGGCAATCTGTTCGAGCTGAAGCAGTTCTCCGGCCTGCGCCTTCTCGACATCCGCCTGCCGCAGGCCTTCGCGCAGGCCTATGGCGGGCCGAAATTCGGCATTGAGGGCACGCGCCGCCTCGCCGGGGTCGAGGGACGCCCGATCATCGGCACCATCGTCAAGCCGAGCGTCGGCTTCGGGCCGCAGGAGACGGCGGACCTCGTGAAGCTGCTCGCCGAGGCGGGAATCGACTTCATCAAGGACGACGAACTGCAGTCCGACGGCCCGCATTGCCGCTTCGAGGACCGCGCCCGTGCGGTGATGCGCGTCATCAACGACCATGCCGACCGCACCGGCAAGAAGGTGATGTTCGCCTTCAACCTCACCGGCGAAATCGACCAGATGCGCCGCCGCCACGATCTCGTGCAGGAACTGGGCGGCACCTGCGTCATGGCCAGCCTTAACTCGGTCGGCCTTGTCGGCATGATCGAGCTGGGTCGCTTCACCCAGCTGCCGCTGCACGCCCACCGCAATGGCTGGGGTTATCTCTCCCGCGCGCCGATGCTCGGCTGGTCCTATGTCGCCTGGCAGAAGATCTGGCGGCTGGCCGGCGCCGACCACATGCATGTCAACGGGCTGTCCAACAAGTTCTCCGAGGCCGATGACAGCGTGATCGCCTCGGCCCGGGCGTGCCTCACCCCGCTGTTCGACGACAAGCCCTGCATCGCCATGCCAGTGTTCTCCTCCGGCCAGTCGGCCAAGCAGGCGCCCGGCACCTATGCCGCGCTCGGCACGGCCGACCTGATCTTCGCCGCCGGCGGCGGCATCATGGCCCACCCGGACGGCCCGGCGGCGGGCGTCGCCTCGCTGCGCGAGGCGTGGGAAGCGGCGATGAGCGACGTGCCGCTGGCCGACTATGCCCGCGACCACGCCGCGCTCGCCCGCGCGCTGGAGACCTATGCGGCATGAGCCCCTCCCCGCTCGCTTCCGCCCCGCGGTTGCCGGGCGGCCCGCTCATTGCCTTCTATGGCGACGACTACACCGGCTCGTCGGCGGTGATGGAGGTGCTGAGTTTCGCCGGCCTGCCGACGGTGCTGTTCCTCGGCCCGCCGACACCGGCGCAGCTCGCCCGCTTCCAGGACATGCGCGCCATCGGCATCGCCAGCGTCGCCCGCGCGCAGCCACCGGAATGGATGGACGCGCAGCTGCCGCCGGTCTTCGAACAGCTGGCCCGGCTGAAGGCGCCGATCAGCCACTACAAGGTCTGCTCCACCTTCGATTCCGCCCCGCATGTCGGCTCCATCGGCCGCGCCGCCGAAATCGGCGAGCGTGTCCTCGGCGGCGACTGGCATCCGCTCATTGTCGGCGCGCCGGCGATTGCCCGCTACCAGGCCTTCGGCAACCTGTTCGCCGGTATTGACGGCACTGGCTATCGGCTCGACCGCCACCCGGTCATGGCCCGCCACCCGGTGACGCCGATGGCGGAGGCGGATGTGCGCCTTCACCTGTCGCGGCAGACCGACATGCCGGTCGGCCTGGTCGATTTCGTCGCCATGAAGGCCGGCCGGGCCGAGCAGCAGCTCGCGGACCAGCGCGCGGCCGGCGCGCGCATCGTGGCGCTCGACGTGCTCGACGACGAGACGCTGGCCGAGGCCGGGCGGCTGGTGTGGGAGCATCGCGGCGAGCGCCTGTTCGCCATCGGCTCGCAGGGGCTGGAATATGCGCTCGTCGCCTATTGGCGCCGCGCCGGCCTGCTGGCCCCGGAAGCGCCGACGGCAGCGCCCGCGCGGGCCGCGCGCCTCGCCGTGGTCTCCGGTTCCTGCTCGCCGATCACGGCGGGCCAGATTCAGCACGCGCTCGCGCACGGCTTCGAGGGCGTGCGCCTCGACGCCACCCGCGCGGTGGACGCTGGCGCCTGGGCGACGGAGGTCGCGCGCGGGACGGCAGCGGCGCTGAGCGCGCTGGACGCGGGGCACGACCCGCTGGTCTTCACCGCCAGCGGCCCGGACGACCCGGCCGTGCCGGCGCTCAGCCACGCGATCGAGGCGGCGGGCGTCGCCGCGTCGCAGGTCAATGCCCGCATCGGCGACGGGCTGGGGCGCGTGCTGGACGAGGTGGTGCGCCGGGCGGGGCTGACGCGGGCGATCATTTCCGGCGGCGACACATCAGGCCATGCCGGCATGGCGCTCGGCATCTATGCGGTGACCGCGCTGGCGCCGCTGGCGCCGGGCTCGCCGCTCTGCCGCGCCTTCGCCGACAATGCCCATGACGGGCTCGAAATCGCGTTCAAGGGCGGCCAGATGGGCCGGCCGGACTTCTTCTGCGCCGCGCGGGGCGGCGCCACCAACCACGGATCAATGGGAGAGGACCTCAGATGAAAAAAATCGCCTTGCTGGGCGCCGGCGGAAAGATGGGCGTCCGCCTCGCCACCAATCTCCAGGGCTCGCCCTATGAGGTGATGCATGTCGAGCCGACCGAGGCCGGCCGTGCCCGCCTGAAGGAGAAGACCGGCCTCGACTGCATCGACGGCGACAACGCGCTGGCCGATGCCGACGCCGTGCTCATGGCCGTGCCGGACCGGCTGATCGGCAAGATCGCCCACACCTTCATCGAGAAGGTGAAGCCCGGCACCGCGATCATCATGCTCGACGCCGCCGCCCCGCATGCGGGCGAACTGCCCAAGCGCGACGACGTCACCTATTTCGTCACCCATCCCTGCCACCCGCCGATCTTCAACGACGAAGTGACGGCCGAAGCCAAGAGCGACTTCTTCGGCGGGGTGCACGCCAAGCAGCACATCGTCTGCGCGCTGATGCAGGGCCCGGACGAGCATTATGCCCAGTGCGAGCAGATCGCCCGCACCATCTACAAGCCTGTCATGCGGGCGCATCGCTGCACGGTCGAGCAGATCGCCATCATGGAGCCGGCGCTGGCCGAGACCATCGGCGCCACGCTCTGCCTCGCCTTGCGCGAAGCCACCGACGAAGCGGTGCGCCGCGGCGTGCCGCGCCAGGCGGCCACCGACTTCCTGCTCGGCCACCTCACCATCGAGCTGGCGATCGCCTTCGAGATCTTCCCCGAAGGCAAGTTCTCCGATGGCGCGCTCTATGCCATCGACCAGGCCCGGCCGCAGATTTTCCGCGAGGGCTGGCTGGAGCGCATCTTCGACCCCAAGGCGGTGCAGCGCTCGGTCGAGGAAATCTGCAACCCGCCCAAGGCCGCCTGAGGCGGCCCACCGGGCCCAACCGCCCGGCCCGTCCGGGGCCCTCGACGGCCCCGGACGCATGAAATCCAACAGGGACAGGAACGCCATGAACCGGATCATCGCCCTTGCGGCCGCCGCCGCGCTCAGCCTCGCCGCAACGCCCTTCGCCGCGCCGGCCTTCGCCACCACCATCATCAAGGCCGGCCACGGGACGCAGACCGCGCATCCCACCCATATCGCCCTGCAGAAATTCGCCGAGATCGTCGCCGAGAAGAGCAAGGGCGACCTGAAGATCGAGATCTACCCCGACCGCCAGCTCGGCGAAGAGCGCGAGATGGTCGAGGGCCTGCAGCTGGGCACGGTCGACATGGCGGTGGTCTCCACCGGCCCGCTCGTCGCCTTCGTCCCCGCGCTCGGCACGGTGGACCTGCCCTTCCTGTTCAAGAGCTCGGAGCATGCCTACAAGGTGCTGGACGGCGAGGTCGGGCAGGACCTGCTGGCCAAGTTCCAGGACCGCGGCATTGTCGGTCTCGCCTGGTGGGAGAATGGCTGGCGCAGCCTGACCAGCAAGAAGGAAGTCAAGTCGCCGGCCGACCTCAAGGGCATGAAGCTGCGCACCATGCAGAACCCGGTGCACATCGCCGCCTTCAAGGAACTGGGCGCCTCGCCGATTCCGATGGTGTGGGGCGAAGTGTTCACCAGCCTGAGCCAGGGGGTGATCGACGCGCAGGAGAACCCGGTCACCATCGTCTACAGCAACTCGCTGTGGGAGGTGCAGAAGTACATGACGCTGACGCGCCACGTCTATGGCCCGCATCTCGTGCTGTTCAGCCAGCAGGTCTGGGACCGCCTGACCCCGGCGCAGCAGACCATCCTGAAGGAAGCCCTGATCGAGGCGACGACCTTCCAGCGCCAGACCTCGGCCCGGCTGGAAGCCGAGCAGCTGAAGCTGCTGGCCGACAAGGGCATGATCGTCGAGCAGGTCGACATCACCCCGTTCCAGGAAGCGACCGCCAACACCGCCTCGGCGTTCAAGAACATCGATCCGGCTGTCGTGGCCAAGATCAAGGCCGCCGCGAACTGAGCCGCGCGCGTCGGCCGCAGCCCCAACGGCTGAGGCCGGTTCGTAAGCCAAATTTGCCGCAGCCCCAACGGCGGCGGCCGGTTTGCAAGCCAAATCTGCCGCTCCCGCGACGGGGGCGCCTGTGTACAAGCCAACGCAGCTGCAGCCCGGAGGCGACCGCCTCCACGGGAGAGGTGTGACATGCTCTTGAAGTTCTGGACCGGCGTGGAGTGGCTGGCGCGCGCCGTGCTCTGCGCCCTGCTCAGCGCGATGGTGATCGTCTGCCTCGGCCAGGTGATCTGGCGCTACGTCTTCAACGATCCCTTGACCTGGTCGGAAGAGCTGGCGCGCTTCCTCTTCGTCTGGGTCGGCTATCTCTCGGCCTGGTTCGCCTGGACCAAGCGGGCGCATATCGCGCTCGACGCCGTCACCTATCTGCGCCTTCCGGCGCTGGAGCGGGCCTGCGGCCGGATCGTCGAGGCGCTGGTCCTCGTCTATTGCGGCTGGACCCTCTATGCCTGCCTCGGCTTCCTCCGCCTCACCAGCAACCAGCCCTCCGCCGTGCTCGACGTGCCGATGAGCACTGTCTATGCCGGCTATGCGGCCATGTGCGTCCTCATCATCGGCGACATCCTGATCGGCTGGGCCTATGGCCCCCGCCAGCCCTCGCCGGCTGTTCCCCAGGAGTAACAACCATGGCCACGGTCCTGTTCATTGCCTTTGCCGTGCTGCTCATCCTGAACATGCCGGTCTCCTTCGCCCTCGCCGTGGCCTCGGTGATGGCGCTGCTCTATGGCGGCCTGCCGCTGGCGCTGGTGGTGCAGAAGATGACCGCCGCCATGGACAGCTTCGTGCTGCTGGCGGTGCCGTTCTTCCTGCTCGCCGGCCACCTGATGGCGCGCAGCGGCATCGCCCGCGACATCATCGACTTCGCCGACACGCTGGTCGGCTGGATGCGCGGCGGGCTGGCGCACGCCAATATCGGCGCCGGCATGCTGATGGGCGGCATGACGGGCTCGGCGGTGGCGGAGGCCTCCTCCACCGGCGGCGCGCTGATCCCGCCCATGCTGAAGAAGGGCTATGGCGCGCCCTTCACCGCCGCCGTGACGGCGGCGGCCTCGACCATTTCCGTGGTCATTCCCCCCTCCATCCCGATGATCGTGTTCGCCGTCGTCACCGGCGTCTCGGTGAGCGACCTGTTCATCGCCGGCATCGTGCCGGGCATTCTGATGACGGTGGCGCTGATGGTCACCGCCTGGCTGATCGCCGTGCGGCAGGGCTACCAGCGCGGCCCGCGCCCGACGCTGGGGGCGATTGCCCGCGCCACCCGCGCCAGCGTGTGGGGCCTCTTGATGCCGGTCGTCATCATCGGCTCGATCCGCTACGGCATCGCCACGCCGACCGAAGCCTCCGTCGTCGCGGTGGTCTATGGCATGCTGGTCGGGCGCTATGTCTACGGCACCATCGCCTGGCGCGACCTGCCGGGCATCATTCTCGACAGCGCCGTCACGACAGGCATCGTCATGCTGATGATCGCCGCCGCGTCGGTGTATGGGCTGATCGTCACTCGCGAACAGATTCCGCAGGCGGCGGCGCAGTTCATCCTGGAGCTGACCAACAACCCGCAGCTGGTGCTGCTGCTGATCCTGTGCGTCTATCTCATCGCCGGCATGCTGCTGGACCTCGCCGCCAACATCATCATCCTGGTGCCGGTGCTGTGGCCGCTGGTGAAGCGGCTCGACATCGATCCCATCCAGTTCGGCGTCGTCACCGTGATCGGGCTCGCCATCGGCCTGATCACGCCGCCCGTCGGCGCCTGCCTGTTCGTCACCTGCGGCATTGCCAAGACCGACCTGCTGCGCGGCAGCAAGGCGGCCGCACCCTTCATCGTCGCGCTGATCGCGGTGGTGCTCCTGATCATCGCCGTGCCGGGCATAGCCACCTGGCTGCCCTATAGCGCCAAGGCGATGCATTGAGGCCGGGAGAGCGGGCGCAACGCCTGCTGGTCCGCCGGGGACGCCACTGGTATGCTCAACATGCCGATCTGCGGCGAGACGGCCCCGACCTGGCAGGAGTGCGTGAATGGCTGATGTTTCCGACACCATAGTGCGACGAAAACTGTCCCATGAGGTGTTCGACCGCCTGAAGACGCTCATCACCTCCGGGGAACTGGGCCCGGGCGACGCCCTGCCCTCCGAGCGCGACCTGATGGAGCGCTTCGGCGTCGGCCGTCCGGCCATCCGCGAGGCGATGCAGGCGCTGGCCAATATCGGCCTCATCGCCATCACCCATGGCGAGCGGGCGCGGGTGCAGCAGATCTCGGCGCGCTCGCTGTTCCAGCAGGTGGACCTCACGGCGCAGATCCTGCTCTCCGCCTCGCCGGACAGCCTGGAACACCTCAAGCAGGCCCGCCGCTTCTTCGAGCGCGGCATGGTTCGCGAGGCGGCGCAGCGCGCCACCGCCGAGGATGTGTCACGGCTGCGCGGCATTCTCGACCAGCAGGCGAAGGCGGTGCGCGAGCCCAAGCAGTTCATCGCCTATGACATGCGCTTCCATACCCAGATCGCGGCGATCTCCGGCAACTCGATCTTCGAGGCGGTGAGCGAGGCGATGCTGTCCTGGCTGCGCCAGTACTATACGGAAATGCTCACCTGGTCGGGCCGCGAGAACGTCACCCTGGTCGAGCATGAAGAGATCATCGACCACATTGCCCGCCACGATGCCGACGGCGCCGAGGCGCTGATGGTCAAGCATCTCGACCGCTCCAGCGCGCTGTTCACCCGGCAGGGCTAGAGTGTTTTCGAGCGAAGTGGGTACCGGTTCGCGTGAAGAAAACGCGACAAAACAAAGAATGAGATCATTTCACCGTTTCCATGAAACAGTGAAATGATCTGAGGGCTCAGCCCTCGACCCGCAGCACGGCGTAGGGCGGCAGGGTGAAGGGCTGGGCCGCAGCCTGCACCGGGCGCGGGCCCTCGCCGGCAAGCACGCTCGTCTCATCCAGCAGCAACGCACGGCCACCATAGGGCAGAACCAGGGCCTGCTCCCGTGGCGTGAGATTGGCGGCCAGCATCACCCGATCACCGGCCGGCGTCGCGCCAGCCAGCGCCAGCACCCGCGCCGGATCGGCGGAAACGAGGGCGATCGCCGGCGCGCCCCCGATCGCTGCCAGCCAGCGCGCGGCATGGAAGACGGGACGGCGGCGTCCCGGCTCGCCCTCGACCAGCAGGCCGAACGGGCCGGTGAGAGCGGCACCGATGAAGCTCTCCACCCCCGCCTCCACGAGGCGCGCGGCGGTGCCGACCAGGAAGGCGGCGGCGAAAAGGCCGTCCTGCCGTGGGTCGATCTGCGCCATCGGCACCCGCCGGCGCTCGGGATTGGGCATCACCCGCGCGCCATAGGGATTCTGCCGCATGCCGATGGTCGAGGGGCCGATGCGGTAAGGGGTGTGCGCGCCGATGATGGCGCGGGCCGAGCGCAGGATGAAGGGCAGCGCCTCCAGCGTCTGCATCACCGCGCGGTCATCGGCATCATGCACGATCGGGCAGGTGCAGTGGGTGACATAATCCAGCCGCGCCACCGGCGGGCGCTTGCGGTTCAGCTCGGTGAAGTAGCTGAACATGCCGCCACCGAGCCGCAGCATCGGGAAGGCGCGGCGGGCGGCGACATAGACCTCCTCCAGCGGCGGACAGGGCGGCCAGACGCTGCCGGGCGGGGTCGAGCGCCGATCGACCGCGGGGCTGACGGCGATTGCGTCGAGCCGCAGCCCCGCCGCCGCCACCTGCCGGGCGAGATCGCCCAGTTCCTCGTCCAGCGGCCGCGCGCAGGGCACCACCGCTTCCAGCACGGCTTCCCCGCCTTGCGCCGCCGCGATCCGGGCGAAGGCCGCAAGCTCCACCGGCCCGTGCCCGGCGGTGGGGTCGATGTGGAACAGCAGGGTTTGCGGCGCGATGTGAGCCAGCTCATCGGCGGCGCCCCGCGTCGCGGCGGCTTCCTCGGGGGCGATCACCAGCCCGAAGAGCGGCAGCCGCCCGCGCGTCGCGCCTGGCGTGAGCACTACCGGCGCATCGTCGCGCGGGGTCGGCGCGGCGGCGGCTTCCGCGACGATGGCGAGCGTCACGCGCTGGCGCACCGGCACGCCGGCCGGCAGCACATAGGGCCAGGGCAAAGCCAGCGGCCGGACATAGGTCTTGTAGGAGGCGTCGGACCAGTTGCGCTGGTCCTCCATCTCGAAGGTGTCGCCTTCCAGCCGGCAGGTCGCCCGCACCCCCGGCGCGACAGTGTGGGTGATCGCCCGCATATCCTTGAAGGGCTGCGCCGGGTCGATCAGGTCAGGCAGGCGCGCCGGCACGCGGCGCCCGTCGACATGTTCGACCTCCACCTCGGTGCCGGCGAGGCCGATAACGGGGTGAAGGACGGTGAAGCCGCAGCGATTGGTGAGGAAGTCGCCCTCTGGCACCGCCTCGCCCTCGAAGACGAGGCCGGTCGGGTGGCCCTCGATGCGGCCCTGATAGGCCAGCCTCTCGCCGCCGGCCCCGGCGCAGGCGGCGCGGTAGCGGACCGAAAAGCGCCCCTCGCCCCCCTCGATGACGAGATCGTGCAGCACGGGCGCATAGGTGCCCCAGTCCTTGTCGCGCACCACGAAGGAAATCGCCCGCAGCACTTCGATGCCGTGGAAGCGGATGTTGCGCAGAGTGCCGTCGATCAGCTCGGCGCTCAGCGCCCCGGCCGTGAGCAGGTGGGCCTGCGGCTCCGGCTCGGCTGTGCCGAACAGCGCCAACAGGCGGGCGGCGGAAGACACGGGTTCGCTCATGGCGCCACAGTCTCCGGCTTGGGGGCGGCGCGGCGGCGGCGCACCGCGCGCCCGCCCGCCAGCGCCAGCACGGCGATGACGACGAGCCCCTGCACGATGTCCTGCGTCCCCGCCGGCAGGCCGGCGATCTGCATGGTGGTGACGATGAGGATCAGCAGGAAGCTGCCGCACAGCGTGCCCAGCGCCGTCGACGAGCCGCCGAAGATCAGCGATCCGCCCAGCACCACCGCGCCGAGGGACTGCAGCAGATAGGGCTGGCCCATCTCCAGGAACGCGCCGCCGACATAGGCGCCGAGCAGCATCCCGGTCAGCGCCGCCAGCAGGGCCGAGGCCAGGAACGCGGAAGCGATGACGCGGCCGGTGTGAATGCCGGCCAGCGCCGCCGCCCGCTCGTTCTGCCCGACGGCGGAGAGCCGGCGCCCATAGACGGTGCGGCGGAGCAGCAGGCCGGCGAGCGCCACCGCGATCACCGCGATGACCAGCATCAGCGGCACGCCCTCGACCCGGCCGGCGGCCAGCGTCTTGAGAAAGGGGCTCATCGAGAAGCCCGCCGCCCAGCGATTGGCGATCAGCGTCGCGGTGGCGAGAATATAGCCGGTCGCCAGCGTGGCGATGATGGCGGGGATGCGCAGCACCACGACCAGCAGCGCATTGGCGAGCCCGGTCACCAGCCCGATGCCGAGCACCGCCGCCAGCGCCAGCGGCAGGCGGGCATCGGAACCGGCGGCCACCACGATGCTGGCAAAGGCGCTCAGCGTCAGCACGCTGGCGATCGACAGGTCGATATTGCCGCGCCCGGTGGTGACGACGAGCATCTGGCCGAGGGCGACGAGGGTGAGAAAGCTCGCCGAGATCGCCACCCCGGACAGCGAATGCAGGCTGAACCGCCCGGTGGTGATCGACAGCACCGCCCAGAGCAGCAGCACGCCAAGCGCCGACCAGACCCAGCGGTGGCGCTCCAGCCGTTCCATCAGCGCGGTCATCGGCGGGCCTCCCGGCGATCGGCAACGGCGCGCAGCGCCAGCATGGACAGCAGCAGGCAGCCCTGCACGGCGGCATTGTAGTCGGTCGAGACGCCGAGCGCCCCGAGCAGCGCCCCGACAAGGGCGAGAGTGAGCGCCCCCGCCACCACGCCGAGCGGCGAGATCATGCCGCCGATCAGGGCGCAGCCGCCCATGACCACGGCGGCGACGCTGATGAGGGTGAACGGGCCGCCGGCATTGATGTCGCTGGCGGTGTTGATGGCGGTGAGCGACAGGCCCGCCGCCAGCGCGAACAGGCTCGCCAGCATGTAGCGCAGGATGGCGTAGCGCAGCGGCGACCAGCCGCCCAGCGTCATCGCCTGCGCGTTGTTGCCGAAGCCGCGCAGCACGACGCCCAGCGGCGAGCGGTCGATCGCCAGCGCGATCACGGCCGCCACCGCGATGAGGATGAGGGTGGCCGGCACATCGGCCAGCGTCCAGGCGAAGGCCGCCGACAGCCATTGCGGCGAGGCGCCGCCGGGGGTGGGCTGCAGCGTGTAGCCGAGGCCGAGCCAGATGAAGGACGCGCCGAGCGTGACGACGATGGCGGGGATGCGCCGCAGCTGGATCGTCGCGCCGATCAGCCCATAGGCGAGGACGCTGGCGATGAGCGCCACCACGCCGAGCCAGGGCGTGTCGAACAGCAGCGTGGCGCTGAGCACATTGACGAGGCCGGCAAAGGCACCGACGCCGAGGTCGATCTCGCTGCCGCCGACGACGAACATCTGCGCCAGCGCCACCAGAACCAGCGCGATCGCCGGGCCCAGCAGCAGTTCCAGCCCGAACATCGAGACGGTGAGCGGGTTCACCCAGGCCATCAGCGCGAAGACGGCGGCGAGGCTGGCAAAGGGGGCGAGATCGACCAGCCGGTCCAGCGGCCCGCGCGCGCCGGCGGTGGCGTCGCGCTCCAGAGCGCTGGTGCCGGCGAAGGACGCATCGACAATCGCCTGCTCGCTGATCTGCGTGCCCACCAGCTCGCGCACGATGCGCCCGCCTGAGAACACCAGCACCCGGTCGCACTCCAGGAACTCGATGTCTTCGGTCGAGTGCCAGATGACGAGGCGCCCGGCCTGCGCCACCGAGCCGATGAGGGCGTAAAAATCCTCCTTGGCCGCGACATCGACGCCGCGCGTGGGGTCGTCGAACAGGATCGTGTCGGCCTCGCCCACCAGCGCCCGGGCGACCAGCGCCTTCTGCTGGTTGCCGCCGGACAGATCGAGAATGGGCGAATCGAAACGGGCAGGATCGAGCTTCAGCTTCTCGGCGGCGACGCGGGCCGCACTGCGCTCCTGCCCGTCATCGACCCGTCCCAGCGGCGCCCGGCCTTCCAGCCGGCCGAGGGCGATGTTGGAGAGCACGCTCCAGAGCGGAAAGACGCCCTCCTTCTGCCGGTCGCCGGAGACGAAGCTCGCCTTGCCTTCGCGGGAGATGCCCGGGCCGGGCCGTCCATGCAGAGCGTGCAGCAGGTCGCGCTGGCCCGAGCCCTCCAGCCCGGCAAGGCCGACCACCTCGCCGGCGCGCAGCACCACGTCGCGCCCAAGCGGGGCGACGAGCGGGCCGGTCAGCCGGACCCTTTCGCGCGCGCCCTCGCCGATGGCGGGGCGGGCGGCGCGGCGGCTCAGCATCACTCCCTCGGCCGGACCGCCCATCGCCTGCACCAGCGCTTCCACGCTCGCCTCGACGGCCGGCCCGGACCAGACGGAGCGACCATTGCGCAGCACCAGAACGCGGTGGGCGATGTCCACTACCTCCTGCAGCTTGTGGCTGATGAAGATGAAGGCGAGCCCCTCTTTGGTGCGGGCCTTGATGAAGGCGCGCAGCTGCCGGCTGCGCTCCAGCCCCAGCGAGGAGGTCGGCTCGTCGAGAATGACGAGGCGCACCTGCGGGGTGGCGACGGCGCGGGCGATTTCCACCATCTGCCGCTGGCCTATGGCGAGATGGGCGACGCGGGCGTCGACCGAAATCCCGTGATCGGGAAACACCTCGTCCAGCGCGGCGCGGGCGCGGGCGCGAAAGATGCGGCGCCAGCCGGGCAGCGCGCGCGCCGCCTCCGGCGCTTCGAGAAAGAAGTTCTCGGCCACCGAGAGATTGTCGCACAGCGACAATTCCTGATGGACGATGCGGATGCCGCCGGCCTGCGCCAGCCCTGTGTCGTAGAGATCCGGCGCGATGTCGATGCCGCGCAGCGCGATGCGGCCCGCATCGGCGCGGGTGACGCCGCACAGGATGCGCATCAGCGTCGACTTGCCGGCGCCATTGCCGCCGACGAGGCCCAGCACCTCGCCGGGCGCGACCACGAGGTCGATGCCGTCATTGGCCCGGGTGGGCCCGAACGCCTTGCAGATGCCGGACAGGCGCACGACCGGCGCGGCGGCGTCCGTCCCGGCCGTGACATGGGAGGGGCGAAGCGGCGCCGACACCCCGGCCCTAGCGGCCGGAGCGTCCTGCGCGGCAGAGAAGGCTGCCGTCATCATGCGTATCCGTGGTCTGCCTCAGGAAGCGGTCGGCCGGCGGGTCAGTTGCCCGCCTTCGCCTTGAGCAGATTGTCCTGGACCCATTGCTGGGAATAGGACGGGCTGACGATAACGCCGGCCGGAAGGCTCTGATAGTCCTTGAGATTGTCGTCGGTGACGGTGGCGACCGGCATGATCATCAGCTTGGGCGGGTTGGCACCTTTGACCAGCTCATAGGCCAGCCAGAAGGCGGCGCCGCCAATGCCGGGCGTGGTGTTCATCGAGATGGTGGAATAGCCGTTGGCGTCCTTCTGCTTCGCCCACCACTGGATGAAGTTGGAGGAACCGCCGCCCTCGATGACCGGCATCTTCTTGGCGTACTCGCCGCCATACTGGTCGAAGGCCTGGGCGATGCCGGTATCGTCCGAACCGCCCTGCCCGAGCACCGCATCGACATGCGGCAGGCTGGGGAGCGCATTGGCAACCGCCGACTGGGCGACCGAGGCGGTGGCCTGGCCATAGACTGTCGCCACCACCTTCACGTCGGGATAGTTCTTCAGCACGGCTTCCTGCGCGCCATACATGTCGGCATCCGGCGCCGAGCCCTTCACGCCGCGCACGACGATGACATTGCCCTTGCCGCCGATCTTCTTCAGCACCCATTCGGCCTGGTCGCGCTTATAGCCCTTGAAGTCGAAATTGAGCTGCCAGTTGCAGGGGGCGGAGGCAATGGAATCGAACGATACCACCTTGATGCCGGCCTTGCAGGCCTTCTCGATGATGCCGTTCACCGCCGTCTCGGAGGCGGCGTCGACGGCGATGGCGTCGACCTTCTTGAGGATCAGCTCGGCGATCTGGCTGTTCTGCTGGGCGACGGTGCCGTCGCCATTCAGGATGATGTAGTCGGCGATCTTGCCGTCGGCCTTGGCCTTCTCGGCCGCCTCCTTGAAGGCATCGACCATCTGGTGGCGCCAGCTATTGCCGAAATAGGCGTTGGCGAGCGCGATCACCGGCTTGTCCGGCGTGGCCAGCGCCGGCAGCGCGCCGGCGGCAACGAGAGCAAGGGTGGCACACGCGGTCGCGCAGACGCGCGAAAGGGTTTTCAGGCGCATATCATTCCTCCCATTGGCCCCGTTGGTGGAGCTCTTGATGGATTTCCCAGGTATCGGCGATCTTGAGCCGCTCGATGGTAGCAACAGTATCTCATTATACCAGTTGCGCAAGCCCGTCGGCCGGGTTCATCTGTCCCTCGGCAGGGCCGGAGGCTCTCCATACCGCCACCGAGAGTACCCAGATGTTGGACGTCTTCGAGATCGTCGATCCCCGCTTCCGCGACCTCATCCTCCCCATCGCCTGGCTGGAGCGGCTGCATACGGGCATGCGCTGGTGCGAGGGGCCGGTCTATTTCGCCGATCAGCGCTGCCTGATCTGGAGCGACATTCCCAATAACCGGCTGATGCGCTGGTGCGAGGACACGCAGGCCGTCGGCGTGTTCCGGGCCGATTCCAACTTCGCCAATGGCAATACGCGCGACCGGCAGGGGCGGCTTGTCACCTGCGAGCACCGCACCCGCCGCGTCACCCGCACCGAGCCGGACGGCACGCTCACCGTTCTGGCCGACCGCTACCGGGGGCGCCGGCTCAATTCACCCAACGACGTGGTGGTGAAGTCGGACGGCACGCTCTGGTTCACCGATCCGACCTATGGCATCGCCTCCGACTATGAGGGCGGCCGGGCGCCGGCTGAGCAGGACGGGCGCTATGTGTTCCGCCTCGACCCGCGCGACGGCACCCTGGCCGTGGTGGCCGACGATTTCGACCAGCCCAATGGCCTTGCCTTCGCGCCGGATGAAAGCGTGCTCTATATCGCCGATTCCGGCGGCATCGGCAGCGAGGCCGGCAACCGCCATATCCGCGCCTTCACCGTCCGCGCCGACAACACGCTGGCCGATGGCAGGGTTGTGACCGAGGTGACGCCCCACGCTCCCGATGGGTTTCGCGTCGACGAGGCCGGACGCCTGTGGTCGAGCGCCGGCGACGGGGTGCACTGCTACACGCCGGAGGGGGAGTTGCTCGGCAAGATCCGGGTGCCCGAGCGGGTCGGCAACCTCGCCTTTGGCGGCGCGGCCGGCAACCGCCTGTTCATCTGCGGCCACACCTCGCTCTACGCCCTCTTCGTCAACACGCGCGGCGCGGCCGCTGCGCCGGCCTGCGCCGTCTAGGCGCGCGTCAGGGGACGGCGCGAACCGTCGGCCTCGGCGAATCCGCCCGCGTCGGCAGCGCCAGGGTGACAAACCAGCAGATGAACAGCATCACCGCCGAGCCGAGGAGGCAGGCAGTGATGCCGCCGAACTGGTAGAGGAAGCCGGAGGCGAGAATGCCGAGGAAGCGCCCCGCCGCATTGGCGGCATAGTAGAAGCCGACATCCTCCGCCGCCTTCTCCGAGCCCGCATAGGCGAGCACGAGATAGGAATGCACCGAGGAATTCACCGCGAAGGCGACGCCGAACACAGCGAGGCCGACGACCAGCACCAGCGTCGGATCAGGCGGGCTGAACGCCAGCGCGGCGGCGATCAGCGCCGGCACGAGGGCCAGCCCCAGCGACCACCAGCGCGCCGCCGGCACCTCGCGCGACAATCCGTCGGGGCTGCGGGCCACCAGCGAAGGGGCCGCCGCCTGCACCAGCCCGTAGCCGATGGTCCACAGCGCCAGGAAGGCGCCGACCATGGTGAAGGTCCAGCCGCTGGCATAGAGGAACACCGGCACGCCGACGACGAACCACACATCGCGCGCGCCGAACAAGGCGACGCGGGCGGCGGCGAGCAGGTTGATGCCCTTCGACTTGGCGAACAATTCGCGCGCGCTGGCGCTGGCCTTGGCCTTGCCCATCATGGCGGGGAGCGAGAACACCACGCCGAGCATGACCAGGAACAGCGCCCCCGCCATCAGCCACAGCCCGTAGCGGAAGCCGACCAGCTGCAGCAGCAGACCGCCGAGGAAGAAGCCGACGCCCTTCATCGCGTTCTTCGAGCCGGTGAACCACGCCACCCATTTGAACAGCCGGCCTTCCGCCTGCCCGCCCGCCTGCGACTCGGTGATCTTGATCGCCGACTTGGAGGCGGTCTTGGTCAGGTCCTTGGCGACGCCGCACACGCCCTGCGCCAGCAGCACCCAGGTGACGAGCAGCGTGCTGCCCCATTCCGGCGACACGGCGGAGAGCAGCAGGAAGCCGGCGATCTGCGTCACCAGCCCCACCGTGAGCATGCGGGTGATGCCGTAGCGCGCCGCCAGCCAGCCGCCGATGAAATTGGCGCCGATGCCCGCCGCCTCATAGAGCAGGAACAGGAAGGCGAGCGTGAAGGGCGAATAGCCGAGCTGGAAGAAGGTGAACAGCACCAGCATGCGCAGGGCGCCATCGGTGAGGGTGAAGCCCCAATAGGCCGCCGTCACGATGGCGTAGTTGCGCAGCCCGCTCGCCGATGCCCCCGACATGCTCATATCCCGACCGTGTGCATGTGGCAGGCGAGATCGACCATGCGGCAGGCATAGCCCATCTCGTTGTCGTACCAGGCATAGACCTTGAGCAGCGTCCCGTCGGTGACCATGGTCGAGAGGCCGTCGACGATGGAGGAACGGGTGTCGCGGGCATAGTCGACGGAGACCAGCGCGCGCGGCTCATAGCCGAGAATGCCATTGAGCGGGCCTTCGGCGGCGGCGCGGAACAGATCGTTCACCTCCTCGACGCTGGTCGGGCGCTGCATCTCGAACACCGCATCGGTGAGCGAGGCATTGAGCACAGGCGCGCGCACCGCATGGCCGTTCAGCTTGCCCTTCAGCTCGGGATAGATCAGCGCGATGGCGGTGGCGCTGCCCGTCGTGGTCGGCTGCAGCGACAGCATGGCGGAACGGGCGCGACGCAGATCCTTGTGCGGGGCGTCGACCACGACATTGGTGTTGGTCGGGTTGTGGATGGTGGTGATCTGGCCATGGCGGATGCCGATCGCCTCATGCACCACCTTCACCACCGGGGCGAGGCAGTTGGTGGTGCAGGACGCGGCGGTGACGATGGGATGCGTTGCCGGCTCATAGAGATGCTCGTTGACGCCGACGACGACATTGAGCACCGAGGGGTCCTTAACAGGCGCGGCGACGATGACGCGCTTGGCGCCACGGTCAAAATGCCCCTGCAGCACGGCCGGGGTCAGGAACTTGCCGGTGCATTCCAGCACGACATCGACGCCGAGATCGCCCCACGGGATGTCGCCTGGGGCGGCATGGGCCGAAAAAGAGACGCGCGTGCCAGTGATGGTGATGGCGTCTTCGCCTGCCGCCTCGATCGGCGCCCGCCAGCGGCCCTGCACACTGTCGAATTCCAGCAGATGCGCGGTCGCCGCCGCGCCGCCCTTGAGCTCATTGACATGAACGATATCGAGCCGGTTGCCGGCACGCGGATCGCTGGCCTGGCGCTCGGCAGCTCCCATCGCCGCGCGCAGGGCGAGGCGCCCGATCCGCCCCATGCCGTTGATGCCGACCTTCATGCCCGGATTCCTTCTGCAGAGACGCGTTTTGGCCGTGTGCGCCATTTGGCCTTGTGCATGGCTGATGCGCCGTACCAGCCACAGATGACAGTTAGGTGACAGTCTCGGCGGCCTACCGGCGGAAGGCGTTGAAAACCGGCCGTTCAGTTCTCATTTATTTCGAGACGCATCGACGCAATCGGCGAGCCCTGCCTCAGCGTGTCGGCGCCGCGCCGGTCATGGCGATGGTGGAAAGGTCGGCTTCCGCCGCCACCGCCGCCTTGAGCGCGGCCTCGCGGCGCTCGCTGTAGCGGCTGGTGAAATAGTCCCGGTGCTCGCGCGTCAGCAGAGTGAACTTCATCAGTTCCTCCATCACGTCGACCACCCGGTCATAATAGGGCGACGGCTTCATCCGCCCGGCGGCGTCGAATTCCTCGAACGCCTTGGCCACCGAGGACTGGTTGGGGATGGTGATCATCCGCATCCAGCGGCCGAGCACGCGCAGCGTGTTGACGGCGTTGAAGGATTGCGAGCCGCCCGAGACCTGCATCACCGCCAGCGTGCGGCCCTGGGTCGGGCGGATGCCGCGATATTCCAGCGGCAGCCAGTCGATCTGGCTCTTGAACACGCCTGTTATGGTGCCGTGCCGTTCCGGGCTGCACCAGACCTGGCCTTCCGACCATTCCGACAGGGCGCGCAGCTCCTGCACCTTGGGATGGTCCGCCGGCACCGCGTCCGGCAGGGGCAGATCGCGGGGATCGAAGATGCGCGTCTCCGCGCCCATGGCGGTGAGCAGGCGCGCGGCCTCCTCGACGAGTAGCCGGCTATAGGACCGCTCGCGCAGCGAACCATAGAGCAGCAGGATGCGCGGGGGATGGGTCAGCGGCGCGGCGGGCGCCAGCTTGTCGGCGTCCGGCCGGTCGAAATGGGCGAGGTCGAGCGCCTCGGTGAAATCGTCTGTGGTCATCAAGAAACCTCGGATGATGCGCGGCGCGACAGGAAGGCGGCGAGCCAGAAGCCGGCAGCGAGCATGAGCGTCAGGACGATGATGGCAAGCAGCACGCCATCATAGGAACCCGACATCGACCAGATCAGTGCGGCGCCGAGCGGGGCCACCGCGCGCGAAATCGTGCTCGGCGCCGACATCGCCCCGTTCACCGCGCCGTAGGCCTCGCGGGTGAGCATTTCCGGCACGGAGAGGCCGCGCACAATGGTGGTGATGCCGTTGGCCGCGCCATAGAACAGGGCGACGAGCGCGATCAGCAGGAAGCTCGGCGGCAGCACGTCGAGCGCCACCAGCGCCAGCGGGAACACCGCCACCGTGACCGAGCCGATCAGCCGCACCGGCGCGCGCGGCGCGAACACCCAGATGGCGATGCGCCCCGCCACCTGCGCCGGGCCGATCAGCGTCATGGCGGCGACCACGGCGGAGACCTCGAAGCCCTTCTCCACCAGCATGGGGTAGAGATGGAAGGTGAAGGCGGAGAAGGCGGCGGAATAGGCGGTGAAGGCCACCGCCAGCGCCCAGAACACCGGCTGGCGCGCCGCCCACGCCACCGCCGCCCGGCCGCTGAGCGGCGCCACTGACGCGGAGGAGCGGTGCGGCGGCGCGTCGGCGGCGGGGTCGATCACTGACCAGTAGCAGCCGGCACAGACGAGGATGTTGATTGCCGCCAGCACCAGCAGCGCGTCACGCCAGCCCACCGTGTCGAGCAGCAGCTGCACCAGCGGGATGAACACGGTGGAGGCGAAGCCGCCCCACAGCGTCAGCGCCGTGATCCCCGCCCGCGCATGCGACGGGCCGGAACGGCGGGCGATGACGGCGAAGGCCGGATCGTAAAGTGTCGCCGCCTGCAGCGCACCGATGCCGGCCACCGCGACATAGAACAGAGCCAGGCTCTCGACCTGCGACCACAGCACGAGCAACAGACCGGCCAGCACCGAGCCGACGCTCATGATGACGCGCCCATGGCCGCGATCGATTGCGGCGCCGATGGGATAGGCGGCAAGGCCGGCCAGAGCGAGCCCGAGCGTCGCCGCGCCATAAAGCGCGCTCTTCGACCAGCCGAGTTCGTGGCCCATCGCCTCGGCAATCAGCGGGAAGCTGTAATAGAGCGAGCCCCACGAACAGATCTGCCCGATGCCGAGGCCGGTGACGAACAGGCTGCGCCCGCCGGGCGGGCGATGCTCGCCAGCACTTGAGAGCAGAATATTCTCGCTCACGCCCGCGCTCCGCAGCAGGCCGTGGCGGCGGCGGGGATCGTCGGCGTG
>JAESFV010000216.1_pt1 | contig 62444 bp, 53 predicted proteins | sample 9269471 | NCBI WGS metagenome assembly JAESFV01 (sample SAMN14502647, study PRJNA617108) | algae metagenome | isolation source: Symplocastrum torsivum CPER-KK1 and co-occurring heterotrophs from... | place: USA: Central Plains Experimental Range, Colorado | collected 2001-01-01
AGCAGAAGATTCTTGATTTTATTAACTACTTCAACCGCACTCTGGCTAAACCTTTTGTCTGGAAATTTAAAGGGTTTCCCGAACCTGCTTAAGCTGGTCACTTATTTCTGCCAATATGGTCTAGTTGTTTGTCTTAGGCAAGCTAAAAAACCCGATCACGTAGCCTAAGCAAAAGATATTTATTGCGTTGAAAGCAACTGTTCACTTGCGTGACATACGCCTCAGCTACGTCGCTAAAGTTCTGACTGATTCGCCTTTTATTAGTAGTCACATCATGAATATTCGTTTTGCCTATTGGGTTCCCAATGTCAGTGGTGGGTTAGTAGTCAGCAAAATTCCTCAACGTACTGACTGGACGTTTGAATACAATGCCAAACTCGCTCAGACAGCAGAGGAAGTAGGTTTTGACTACGCTCTAGCACAAGCCCGATTCATTGCCAGTTATGGGGCTGAGTATCAACTAGAAGCACTGACTACAGTCGCGGCTTTAGCTCCAGTTACCAAGCGCCTCAAGCTAATTGCGGCGGTGCATCCTGGTTTATGGCATCCTGGTGTTGTCGCGAAGATGGGCGCGACTATTGATGCACTCTCTGGTGGTCGCTTTTGCCTGAATGTAGTCAGTGGCTGGTTTAAGGATGAGTTCATCATCTATGGCGAACCGTGGTTAGATCACGATGAGCGTTACCGTCGTTCTGAAGAATTTATCCGAGTCCTCAGAGGGATGTGGACAGAGGATGAATTCCACTTCAAGGGTGACTTCTACCGGATTAACGGAGGGTGGGTCAAACCTAAGCCTCTAGCCGCTCCACACCCGGAAATTTTTCAAGGGGGAAATTCTAAAGCGGCTCGACGCATGGCATCCCGTGTTTCCGATTGGTATTTTATGAACGGCAACACGGTTGAAGGTGTGCGAGAGCAGGTTGAGGAAATATCTGCTTTAGCCCGTGAAGAGGGACGAACCGTGAAGTTTGCGCTGAATGCCTTTGCGTTGGTACGAGATACCGAAGCAGAAGCTCATGCAGTTTTGGAGGACATTATCGCCCAAGCGGATGTGGAAGCCGTCCACGGTTTTGGGGAAGCGGTGAAGAATGCGGGCGCTTCTAGTCGTGAGAAGCAGGGGATGTGGGCAAATTCTAACTTTTCTGACTTGGTGCAGTACAACGATGGTTTCAAAACTGGATTAATTGGTACGGCTGAGCAAGTTGCAGAGAAAATTCGGGAGTATTACGAAGTTGGAGTTGATCTAATTCTCTGCGGTTTCTTGCACTATACCGATGACCTTCCAGCATTTGGTCGGAATGTAATTCCTTTGGTACGAGAACTAGAGGCAAGTCGGCGTACAAATCCAGAAGTGTTCGTGACAGTTTGAGTGAAAGGAGATGTTGCTCATCATTTCTCAGTAATTGGAGTGTAAGGGAGGTAGGTTCAGCATGACATCAGTAATTAGTAATGAGCAGAAAGCACATTTAATTAGTAGTGACTCTGAAGCGATCGCTATTGCTCATGAAATAGCCCCAAAATTAGCCAAAGAAGCATCCCAACGAGATCAACAGCGGCAGTTACCTGTTGAAGAAATTAAAAAATTCTCGGAAAGTGGTCTTTGGGGCATTACCGTACCCAAAGACTATGGCGGGGCATTTGTCTCGAATGTCACCTTGGCAGAAGTCGTCAAAATTATCTCTGAAGCAGACCCTAGCATCGGTCAAATTCCACAAAATCACTTGTACATGGTGGAAGCACTGCGGCTAGATGGCACTGAAGAACAGAAACGCTTCTTCTTTGATTTAGTGTTGCAGGGGAAGCGGTTTGGCAATGCCTTTTCAGAGGTGGGCACCAAATCAGTCACAGATGTTCAAACTCGCCTTGTGCGATCATCATCGGGTTCTGGATATGTTCTCAACGGCAGAAAGTTTTATTCTTCCGGTGCCTTATTGGCAGATTGGATTCCCGTAGTTGCCAAGAATGAAGATGATCAAACCATCGTGGCATTTGTAGAACGGGATGCCGAAGGGCTAACTGTTATTGATGATTGGTCTAGTTTTGGACAGCGAACCACTGCCAGCGGCACGACAATTTTAGAAAATGTGCAAGTGCCAGAAGAGTATGTGATTCCGCATTATCTAGCATTTGAACGTCCTACAACCATGGGTGCGATCGCCCAAATTATCCAAGCCGCTGTTGATGTTGGCATTGCCAGTGCTGCTTTAAAAGACACGATTGACTTTGTTCGCAACCATACACGCCCTTGGATTGATAGCGATGTAGAACGTGGTTATGAAGACCCTCTGCTCATTTATCAAGTTGGCGAATTGCAAATCAAATTACACGCCGCCGAAGCAATTCTCAGTCGGGCTGGTGAATTTATTGATCGGGCAATTGAAGATATGACAGAGGCAAATGTAGCAGCCGCTTCGATTGCCGTTGCCGAGTCAAAAGCCTTAGCAGCCGAGGCAGCAATTGCTACTACCAACAAACTGTTTGAACTAGCAGGAACAAAGTCAACTTTAAATCAGTTTAACTATGACCGACACTGGCGGAATGCACGGACTCATACGCTGCATGACCCAGCGCGATGGAAGTATTACGCCGTTGGAAATTACCATCTCAATGGTGTCAATCCGCCGCGCCATCCCTGGTTATAAGAAACTATCGAGATTGTAGAGATAATGTCTAATTCTATCTCTACAAATTCTCAAAATTGCTAAATTTATTTAACCAAATACAGGAGGGGCAAATGGCTAATCATGCTTTGCTCAGACGTGGTAGAAACATTTCGACATTTTCAGGATTGGCTACTAATTTAAATACAATTTTGAGGCTGTGCCAGCAGCGTCTAGTCAAGAGGTTTTCGCTCCTGTTTGCTGTGGGGCTAGGGTTGAGCCTGATGGTAGCTGCCTGTAGCGCTCCTACGTCCGTCGCTCCCAATAGCACACCTACAGCTAGCCAGAATCGAGTCGTGCGAATTGGGCATCAAAAATTTGATCCCTTTACGCTTGTGAAAGCCAGAGGTGGATTGGAGGAACGCTTAAAGCCTTTGGGTGTGTCTGTTGAGTGGACAGAGTTTCAGTCGGGGCCACCACTACTAGAAGCGCTCAACGCGGGTAGCATTGACATTGGGCGTACTGGGGATGCGCCTCCAGTTGTTGCCCAAGCGGCTGACGCGCCTTTGGTTTATGTCGGTGGTGGTGCTGCCAAACCCCAAAGTTCAGGCGTTGTTGTACCAGCTAACTCCTCAATCAAAACCTTAGCTGATTTGCGGGGTAAGAAAGTTGCCTTTACCAAAGGTTCAAGCGCCAATTATCTAGTTGTAAAGGCGATTGAATCAGGAGGACTGAAGTTTAGTGATATTAAACCGGCTTACCTTTCACCTGCTGATGCAAGGTCAGCATTTGAACAAGGCAACGTAGACGCTTGGGTGATTTGGGATCCGTTTTTTGCTGCTGTCCAGAAACAGAAAGATGTTCGTGTTTTGGTAAATGGTCAAGGATTAGCGGCTAACCGAGATTTTTACTTGGGTTCTCGTTCATTTGCCCAAAAGAATGCTGACATTATCGAGGCAGTTCGAGAAGAAACCCAGATGGTAGCCCAATGGGCAGATGCTAACCCCACAGAAGTTGTCAAGATTCTTTCACCGATTTTAGGGGTTGAACCTGCCATCTTGGATGTCGTAACGAAGCGGCGAGGTTACGAATTTGAAACTATGAGCGACGAAATGGTTGCTGAACAGCAAGAAATTGCGGATACCTTTTTCAAGCTAAAACTCATTCCCAAGCCAGTCAAGGTTGAAGAAATTGTTTGGAAACCTTCTTAAATCAGTGGTAACTCAAGCAATTTATTTCTGAGTTAAGCCTTCTCTTTTTCTAAAGCGTTAATCCCACCTCTACACCAGGGACTTAAATCGCCCAAGTTTGTCCAATTAAAAATCGAGGATGATTACATGACTATTATTATTGCGATCGCAGGCAGCCCATCTCATCCTTCTCGCTCATCAGCTGTGCTGGAATACGCGAAAACGGTTCTTGCCTCAGAGGGATTGCCTATTGACTTAATTACGGTTCGCGATTTGCCTGCCGAGGACTTATTGTTTGCCAATTTCGACAGTGTCGCAATCCGAAAAGCACAAGCTTTAGTTGAAAAAGCGGATGGAGTGATTATCGCGACACCCGTTTACAAAGCTTCCTACACGGGTGTATTGAAGTCGTTCTTAGACTTGCTACCTCCCGGTGCCTTCTCCGGTAAAGTTATTCTTCCGATCGCAACTGGCGGAACCTTAGCGCACCTTTTAGCAATTGATTACGCTCTCAAGCCTGTAATCGCGACACTTGGAGCGAGGTATGTCTTGGGTGGCGTGTATCTGTTGGATACGCAAATCCAAACCAATCCTGATGGCAGCGTACACCTGGAAGCCGAGATTGAACAAAGACTCAAAGCATCACTGTATGACTTTGTCGATGGGATACAGCAGGTCAAAAATCATCAGTTGGCTCAATCTAAAAAAGAACCGGCGTTAGCACCTTTGGAGTAGACAATGTTGAGTCAGTTCAAGCATCTCGTGATTAAACACAAAAAACTCCGTTCAACACCTAACGTTGTCTTGCTATTCGCGACGACGCTTTGCTTAGGTTTGGCAACCTCTGCTTGCGCTCCGAATAACTCCAGCAGTTCCACTACTCCAGCAGTCAGTAACCAGAATACAAGCCCACAAGCAACCCAAGCTTCTGGTGCTGACAAGCAAAATGTCCTGAGGATTGGCTATGTCAGATGGGGGTTGCTCCCACTGATTAGACAACGTGGGACACTAGAGCGTGAACTAGCTGCCAAGAACATTAAAGTTGAATGGGTCGGACCCTTCCCAAATTTTGCTCCCGTGTTGGAAGCAATCAATGCGGGTAGTGTTGACCTTGCTGCTGGTGGAGATATCCCTGCAATATCAGGGTTAGCTGGTGGGGTTCCGGTGTGTCTGCTTGCCTACCGACCCGCTGTTCCCCAAGCAGAAGCACTTTTAGTAAGAGCTGACTCTCCAATTCAAGCACCCACTGATTTGGTGGGTAAGACGGTTGCCGTTAACCGAGGGGGTTGGGGTGAACATTTGCTGCTAAAAGTGCTGGAGAAGGAAAACGTTCCCAAGGAGCAGGTAAAGCGTGCCTATATGTCACCAACGGATGCAATGCCTGCTCTCATGCAAGGTCATGTTGATGCTTGGGCGATGTGGGACCCTGGTTTAGCGATCGCAGAAGTCGATCATCCTACCCGTCGAATTGCGAGTGGGGAAGCCGCTCCTCACTACGGAGTATACGTCGTCCACCGCCAAGCTTTATCTGAAAAAGCTACTACCATTAGTGCCATCTTAGATGTAATAAAGCAAGAGGGTGAGTGGGTAACGACCAAACCAGACGAAGCCGCTGGAGTTTTGGAGAAAGCTTTAAGTGTTTCACCCAAAGCCGCCAAACAAGCCTTTGAGCGTAAACCCGTTGAGAAGGTACTTCCCCTAGAACCTCTTGTTTTGACTGATATTCAGAATTCTGCCGATTGGATGCTAGAGCAAAAGGCAATTCCAAAACGAGTCGATATTGCAACCTCTGTTTGCCCAAGCATTACAGCACTCAACAAGTAATACCATAAGGTTTAATGTTTGACACTTATTGATGAGGAGAGGTTGTAGGTTGTAGGGAAAGTCAATTCATCACCTACAACCTAACACCTACCACCGAACACCTGACTCTTGAGAGAAGTTATAGGTTGTAAAGAAAAGATTAATTGTTATCAGGTCTTGCCCCATGCAACTAGTGATCAAAGAATCGACGGACTATAAGGCGATCGCCACTGCCTTAGCTAGTGAATTTGCTGAAACTGCTGTTGAGCGTGACGCTAAGGGAGGAACTCCGCAATATGAACGCGACAAATTACGGGAAAGCGGCTTACTCAACCTAATTATTCCAAAAGAATTTGGAGGAATTGGAGAAAGCTGGACTACGATCTTAAAAATTGTTCGGGACTTTGCTAAGGTAGACAGTTCAATTGCCCATGTTTTCTCTTACCATCATCTCGGAGTTGTTGCCCCTCATGTATTTGGCAACTCCGAACAGAAAGAACGCTATTACACTCAAACTGTAAAGAATAACTGGTTTTGGTGTAATGCCTTGAATCCACTCGACCGAAGAGTGATTCTTACCCCAGATGGAAACAAGTTTCGTCTCAACGGCACCAAAAGCTTTTGCTCTGGTTCTATAGACTCTGATGTGCTGCCTGTAACGGCTGTACAAGAAGGTGTCTCTGGACTAATAGTTGTTGTGGTTCCAACTCAGCGAGCGGGTGTGGTTGTTAATGATGACTGGGACAATATGGGGCAACGACAAACGGATAGTGGTAGTGTCACGTTCAATAATGTGCTAATTGAAAAAGATGAAATTCTTTTGCCCAGTTCCGATGGCAATACCTTCAAAACAATCCGTTCCTGTTTGACACAAATAACTTTTACAAATATCTATCTTGGTGTTGCCCAAGGTGCCTTTGAAGCGGCGAAAGAGTACACCAGAACCCAAACAAGACCTTGGCTAACCTCTGGGGTGGATAGTGCGACCCAAGACCCGTATATTCTCCAACATTACGGAGATATGTGGGTTCACTTACAGGGAGCAACCGCCTTAGCAGATCAAGCTGGAGAGTTGCTGCAAGCGGCGTGGGAAAAGAACTTGTCACTGACAGCAGAACAACGGGGGGAATGTGCGATCGCGATCGCAACAGCTAAAGTAGCTGCAACAAGAGTTGGATTAGACATCGCCAACCGGATGTTCGAGGTAATGGGAAGTCGAGCGACAGCTTCTAAATACGGGTTTGACCGTTACTGGCGCAATCTCCGCACCTTCACACTTCATGACCCCATAGATTACAAAGTTCGTGCTGTAGGTAACTGGGCGCTTAACAATCAGCTTCCTACACCTGACTTTTACTCATAACGTGTCATACGTCATTGGTCATTGATTGATGAACAACTGACTAATGACAAAAAACAAAATGAGACAGATACATTTATCGGCTTTCTTAATTGCTGGACACGTTGCCCACAGCCATGCTCTCTGGCGGCATCCCCAAACTGAATTGGGTTTTTTTCAACCCGAAATTTATCAAAATACCGCTCAAATTCTGGAACAGGGGAAATTTGACTTAGTTTTCTTCGCTGACCGCTTAGCAATTTCTGATGGTTATGGTCAGAACTTGGAAGTCGGATTGCACTACGGTGACCAAGATGCAGCTCGATTAGACCCGATTCCGGTTCTCGCAATGATGGCAGCGAGTACGCAGTACATTGGTTTGGGGGCAACTCGCTCGACAACCTACTATCATCCTTACCAAGTTGCCCGGACATTCGCCAGCTTAGACCATCTGACTCGTGGTCGTGTAGCTTGGAATGTTGTAACTTCTGTCAACAATGCAGAGGCGCAGAACTTTGGATTGGAGGAACATTTAGAACATGACCAGCGTTATGACCGGGCTGATGAATTCATGGAAGTTGCTTTCAAGCTTTGGGATAGCTGGCAGGAAGGGGCAATCTTACTAGACCGAGAAAATGGGATTTTTGCTGACCCTTCCAAGGTGAACTACATTCACCACCAAGGACAATGGTTCAAATCTCGTGGCCCGTTAAATGTTCCCCGTAGTCCCCAAGGACATCCCGTGATTATCCAAGCGGGTTCTTCTGGACGTGGGAAAGAATTTGCCGCTCGTTGGGCAGAAGTTGTTTTTACAATTCAACCCAATCTTGCTCGTGCCAAAGACGCTTATACCGAGTTAAAGTCGCGGATGGCAGAGTACGGACGTGCCCCAGAGGATTGCAAGATTCTAACAGCCGTGATGCCATTTGTTGGGGAAACAGAAGCGATCGCTCTAACCAAGCAATCCTTGCACAACGAGTTAGTTCATCCCCTGGTTGGTCTATCAACCTTGTCTAACCATACAAACTATGACTTTTCACAACACGCCTTAGATGAACCTGTTGAAAAGTTAGAAATTCCCGGAATGCGAGGAATGTTCGACTTGGTTTTAAAGCTGAGTCAAGAAGAAGGTTTAACCTTAAGAGATATTGGCAAACTGTATGGGGCAAGTGTGCTAGTCCCACAGATAGTAGGCACTCCTACACAAGTCGCTGATCAGTTAGAAATGATGTTTCAGGCCCAAGCCTGTGATGGTTTTGTCATTTCACCTGCCTATTTACCTGGGGCATTTGAAGAGTTTGTAAAATTCGTTGTCCCAGAACTCCAACGCAGAGGGATATTCAGAACAGAATACACAGGCAAGACGCTACGAGAACATTTTGGGCTGAAGTATCCGGAGAACACTTTTGCTAAGCTGTCCCGATAACTTATCAGCCCAGAAACTTCCTCGTTAACATCACAGCAAGTCACTATTCGGAATCGACAAGGTTCTGCTCCTCGCTCATTGGCAAATAACTTTTCTAGGATTGAGGTTCCGGGATTTTTCTGATCTCGCTCACATAGCTTTGCTACTGACCAGAGTTGATTGAGTTTATTGCTCTTGACTTGAACCCAGAGTGACAGAAGAGCGATATTTAAAATGTACAGTACGCCATTCAATGGCATTAACGGAGGAAGCGATTAACTGTTTTGATTACTATCCTCTCAACCCAAAAATCCAGCCAAGCTAGTACAAAAAAGCAGAAGGTAGAAGGAACAAAGGCTTATACTTTCTACTTTTTGCTCCGTTGTTAACTGGTTACTTATTTCTGCCGCGCTGCACTAGCTTAAAACTAAAATTAATCAGGGTGTTCAATAATTAGTGTTTTGCTTTGAGCTAACGCTTGAAGGTAATATTATAGTGTTCCGTCTTGGAGCATCTTCATCAGAACATATCGTGCAACGGTTTCTCTACCGGGACAAGAACTGAATTGAGCTGATGAGCAGGTGACAGGATGATTAGCATAGACAGGATCGAGATAAGATACTGTTTGATGCTGAATCTACCTAAGCCCAGTTTCCAAGCTCGACTTTTTCCGGAAGGCATACTGAGGAACAATGTTATCTCCAAACAAGAGTAAGTTAGATTTAACAACGACGCTTGAAGCTGATTCGATAGAAATTCCAGGACTAACATACGTTCCTGAGTACATCAGTTTTGAGGAACAAAATCAATTAATTCATGCTATAGACCAACAGGAATGGTCAATGAAGTTGAAACGACGGGTTCAACATTATGGCTATAGATATGATTATAAGAATGGCTCACTAGCTTCTGCAAAATATTTAGGAGCTTTGCCAGATTGGGCAGAACATATTGCAAATAGGCTGTTTAATGATAAGTTAACAGAAAAAGCTTTTGATCAATTAATTGTTAACGAATATCAACCCGGACAAGGCATTATCAGCCATGTTGACTGTGTCCCCTGCTTTGGGAATACGATTATTTCCTTAAGCTTAGGAAGTCCCTGCTTGATGGATTTCACGCATTCTCAAACTCACCAAAAGGTATCTCTGTTGTTGTCCGCAGGTAGTTTAGTAGTAATGGATAGGGAAGCTAGATACCTTTGGCAGCATGGCATTGCTCCACGAAAGAAAGATAACTATAAGGGGACAGAAATTACTAGAACAAGAAGAATATCTATGACCTTTCGAGAGGTTTTATTCCCTTATAAGTAAATTCCTGTTAGAAGTCAAAGTGGCTATCTCCTGAGTAGAGACAGTAAATCAATTCTATAAAGCGAACTACGCAAAATTGTGCGATCGCATCTTGATCCAAACCGATAAAACCTCCAGACTATCGAATTACTGCCAGGGGATAGAGGTAACTGAGTCTTTACCTTTGTAGAGTGAAGGTAAGTTAATCACTAAAGTTATAGAAGCCAACAGAAACCATGCCAGTACAAGATAGAGAGCGTTTAGATACTGACCAAATGAGTGAAGCGATCGCAACAGCAACTCTTCTTGCAGCTTCTACAGCTAAGCTAGCTTCTGAAGCGGTACGGTTGGCGGCTGACAACATTACAACGACTACCACCGTTGTAGGAGAAGCAGTTGCACCTGTGGCTCAGCAATTAGTGGAACAGGGGACACAAACGGTTGGAAAATTCGTCACTCCTATTGCTGAAAATCCCCTGGTAAAATATGCGGCTAAGCTTCCAGGGATTAACTGGCTAATGGCAGCACTTGGTCAAGTTGATGTAGAGCAGGTGTCCAAAGACGTCGAGAAGCGGCGACAGGAGTACCCTTTAGAAACCCCTGAGCAACTGGCTCACCGAATTATTGTCGATACCTCATTAAAAGCCGGGGGAATTGGCTTACTCACTAACTTCATACCGCCTCTAGCGCTAACACTGTTTGCCGTTGATTTGGCTGCCGTTTCAGCACTACAGGCAGAAATGATTTATCGCATTGCGGCAGCATACGGATTTTCGCTTAAAGATCCAGCAAGACGAGGCGAAGTCTTGGCAATCTTCGGTTTATCTGTCGGAGGTTCTGGAGCCGTAAAGGTTGGGCTAGGTTTAGTGGAACTCCTCCCTGGCGTGGGTGCTGTGGTTGGAGCATCAAGTAACGTAGCTTTGCTTTACTCACTAGGATACGTTGCTTGTCGATTCTATGAGACAAAGCGAAATTCGACTGTCGTGTAGATTAGACTTCTACTCAAAGTTGACAGAACCCTTGATTTTCGGTTAGTCCGTCCTCACTAAAGCTCCGGCGGCGGACTTTGTTTGTATATGCCCCTCCAATTCCATTCTGAGGGCTTGGTGCAAGATGTCAGATAAGTAAGAAACCTTTAATAAGGGCTGTAAAACCTCCCGGAAATATTTCTGGGAGGTTTGAGATTTTTGAGAGGTTAGGTGTGATTGCCTGTAGCCTGCTGAGTACGCTAGCGAAGTATGCCGTTAGGCTTATTGCTCATTCATTCCCTCCCAACTTCTCCAGGGGTGGGAGAAGAACCAGGAATGCCAGTTCGTCACGGATTCAGGGGATTAATGGGAACATTTGGCTGAATGGGTACTATGGGTGCAGGAACTAAACTTGGAATAATGTTTGGTGGTGTTGGATTGGCGGGTGGTGGCGGCACAAGAGTGGGAAATAATTCGCGAGGAAAATCATCAGCAGCAATACAAGTATCTAGCGCTCCGGGAGTAGAAGCGTCTACTGCACGGCTTAAACCAATCACACACTCAGAAAAGCGCACAGGAAGAAGGCTACGGCGGCAGTAATCTAGAACCCGAATTACCTCAGCACCTTCGGTACGAGTGTTGATATCAACCATACAGCTTGCTAGCTCTAGTGGGCGTCGGACTCGTGTGCAAGCGGCTAATGCTTCGTCAGAAATTGTCGGTGTCTGGTAGCTGATTCTAAGGACGCACCCAGATAAATCCTTCGGGGCAAGTGCTTGTGAACACGCTACTGATGCTCGTTCTGGGGAGACATCTGCACGTAGGAGTTCGCTAGCACAGACTTGAAATTCAGTTAATGCAAGCGCAGGACGATTGGGAATTGCTAAAGCCAACAAGCTTGCGATCGCAAGTTGACTTGCACAGAATCTGACTAATCGTGGAAGAGTGCGACTTTTCATGCCTGGAGTAACGTTGAGGCAACTTTGCCTACTCATGATGGTTTTACACAAAGATGTTATAGGCTATGCTACTCGGTTGCGGACATTTGCGGGTAATGAGGGCTGGGGATTAGATAACTCGATTAGGACTTACGCACTTCAATACTATGTAGGGCTTGGCAATGCCAAGCCCCGACAATAGAATCAGGCTTTTACCAATTAACTGCGTCACTCCTGTCTATAATCACCTAATCCCAATCTTCCATCAAAAACTAACCCCCTTAATACTCAGGCACAGAGGGGTCAATTTCCCGGCTCCAGGCAGTAATTCCGCCTTTGACATTAATTCCCTTAATACCAGACTCTTTCAAAATTCCCAACGCCTTTGCTGAGCGACCTCCCATCTTGCAATGAGCTACCAACTTATGACCATTGAGCAGTTCCTTCACTTTTTCCACACCTGTACCGTTTTCAATGTCCGGTAGTGGTACGAGAACTGAACCAGGAATCTTCGCAATCTCATACTCATTAGGATTGCGGACATCTAGCAGGACAAAATCATCAGCACCACTTTCGAGTAGTTCCTTGAGTTCCTGCACAGTCATTTCTTGCATTTCCATTTGCTGCTTCGCCTCCTCTGCTTTCGCTTGAGTGATGCCACAGAAAAACTCGTAATCAATGAGCTTCTCAATGACTGGACGCTCTGGATTGGGTCGCAGTTTTAGTTCCCGGAATTTCATATTCAGGGCATCATAAAGCAGCAACCGTCCGCTAAGGGTTGTACCTTGACCCAGAACAATTTTGACAGTTTCCGTTGCTTGGATCACACCAATAATTCCTGGCAAAATGCCAAGAACACCACCTTCTGCACAGGAGGGAACCATTCCTGGTGGTGGTGGTTCCGGGTAGAGGTCGCGGTAATTTGGACCACCTTCATAGTTAAATACGGTGGCTTGACCTTCAAACCGAAAAATCGAGCCATAAACATTCGGTTTGTTGAGCAGCACACAGGCATCGTTGACTAAGTAGCGGGTGGGGAAGTTATCCGTACCATCCACCACAATGTCATAAGGCTCAAGAATATCTAGAGCGTTTTCTGAGGTAAGACGAGTTTCGTAAAGGTCAACCTGGCAATAGGGGTTGATTTCGAGAATCCGGTCTTTGGCAGACTGAATTTTTGGTTTCCCTACCCAAGAGGTTCCGTGAATGACTTGGCGTTGCAGATTCGAGCTATCAACGACATCAAAATCAACAAGTCCTAGTCGTCCAATCCCCGCAGCTGCGAGGTACAAGAGTAGGGGCGAACCGAGTCCACCGCTACCGATGCAGAGAACGCTGGCGGCTTTGAGGCGTTTTTGCCCTTCTAGTCCGACTTCAGGCAAGATTAAGTGTCGGGAGTAGCGTTCGTATTCTTCTTTTTGGAGCTGGATTTCATCCAGATTTGGGTTGAGCATTTCACTCGCTAGTAGAGCTAGAGACAAGACATATATCTTATCTAAATGCTTCTTGTCTTTTTATTTTGATAGTTTTTAATATAAGTTTTCAATCGGCTGAGGACGAAGCTGTAAAAATTTCTTCCGGTTGGAACTGATGCTCATCATCCAAACTCCAGCTTTTGAGGTCGATCGCTTTTCCTTCTTGGACACTGACAATAATGTACGAGTATTGCTGCCATGCGATCGCACGGTCAAATTCTGAAGGGATGGCTGGATGGTCAGGGTGAGAGTGGTAGATTCCAATGATATTGAGGTTGCGATCGCGTGCGTCTTTCTGTGCCTTGAGCATCACAGTCGGTGCAATGCTGAAGCGACGACGTTTGCTAGACTCAAGCTGAGCTGAACCCTCAATCGCTTGAAACGTAGCGGCTTGGGCATCCCAACTATTCTCTGTCGGCAAGACATCCACTAAGATTTTGATATCACCTCTAAGCTCACCCAATAGCAAGCCACAGCACTCTTCAGGATAAGTACGTTCTGCATGGGCTTGAATTACCTGGAGATGATAGGAGAGAAGTTTTAATGTCGCCACACTTGTCCTTAATGAGTAAGTTCGCCCGTGTTCACTACGACATCCGGATTTGAAGATATGGTTATTGTATTTCAAGACCAGCGTGATTAGTGCGATCGCTCTCACTTAGGACGTTTATATCATGACTAAAACACTTGACCCAACTCAAAACAACGCAGACTTTCTTCACTTCTTTCAGCAATATGCAACTGAATGCTTACTTAACCAAGACCATGAGGTGAGTGAAGCCTTAAGGCGTAGGCAGATTACTCATAACACGTTTCGACGACTAGAAGAAACTTATAAAATTTCTTTCAAGCTAGACTCTAGCCTTTCTTTAAAGTCAATCAAAAAGCAAGTTATCAAACAAATAGAAGCAGCAGCTTATTTCATTCGGGATTTCCAAATTAGTATTTTAGGTCAACACACTAGCATTTTTCATTTGTATGAAATTGAGATTCAAATTGCTCACAATCTTAGATATGCATTTAAATTTGACTCAGGAAAACTTTTTATTCAGCTTCCTTATTGGCAGGTAAGTTTTCTTGATTGCCACATTTCATATCAGCAGATGAAAAATCGTTGGAACCGAGGGGAGCATCTTCAACAAACGTCTCCGGTTCGTGAGGTTTGGTGGTTATTCAATCCAATTGGTGAATTTCGGTCTAATCTCAGAACTACACTTTTACTCGCTGTCCAAAAGCAAATCTTGGGAATTGATAACCTCTTTGTCAACTTTGGACTTGCACAAGCGAGTAATAACTCAAATCTGCCGTCAAAGGACGAACCTAAAGAAACTCAGAGTTTTAAGGATAAAGTAATTGCTTTTCTCAGTGCGAGTGTCAATGAGGAGAAACTTGGCATTAGCCTAGAGATGGCACTAAAGAATCAAGATGAAAAAAGTTTAGTTCAGTTGCTTGGGTTATTCAAAAAAAACTTAGCTGACCCTGGTCAAATTGAAGAACTGATTGATACCGGAGTATTTAGCCTGCAAGAGATAATTCACGAAGAACAATCTCAAGTGGATATCAAGATGTTTGGGTTTGTCAATGTCGGCAATTACCACCGTATTGATGTTGCCCTCAATCTGAGTTCAGGGTATTTAAAAAAATATGTTGAGTTTGTGCCTCGAAAAGCCAAGATGAAAGCCATTCAAGTGGGGTTTGTGAATGTCTACACCATTGATGACATTACTGTGAAACCCAACTTTCATGGAGCAATGAAACTCAATTTTGAAGCGGCTGCTCTAGAGCGATCGCTTCGGGAATTACAGTTAGTCAAGTAAAGTTAGATTTCAGCTTCCTCTCTCAATCCACTCACGTCCGGCTCTCTCCGCAGCTTGAGCCGAATAATAAAGTTTGTGTTCTCCAAAAACTGCACCACCAGGACTAATGACTCGAAATTGCCATTCCTGAGTATCGCAGAAATACACCATCAAGATTAACTTGTCGATGCTTACGAGGAGGTAGATTGTTGTATGGGCCATGCTTGAGGCACTCCCTTACTTCTTGCTCTTTCGTCGGGGTGAGCCGCTCGAACATCCCGAACAAATGCGATTAGTTTAGCTTCATTTGGGCATTAGGATTAGCCTCAACTTGATTTTGTCCCATAAAGCTTTCTAGATGCTGCCAGAGCGATGTAAGCTGATTTGCTTATGGTAACTGTCTGTTATCCCCCTTAAGATCTAGAGATAGAGCTTTACAATTCTAAAAATAAAGCTCATGCATTTCCACAAAGGGAACCATAGCAATCACGGTTGAAGCCATCTGCTCAAGGGTGTTCTGTTCAATGTCCTGATACATCTTGAGGAGAAAATTGTGCTAAAAAGTACAAAACTGGTCAATACGACTTCTGTTGAGAGCTTGAGCCAGATTTGGGCTGAGCGCTATGTTCCAGACTTGTCAACGCTCTCTATAAGAAGCAATCAATGTGCCGTTTCTGAGCTAGTTGAGGCGGCATCACCACAGGGGCGAGTGCAAACTATTGCTAAACTTTCTCGGAGCGTGGAGATTAATTGCAAGTGTGCTGGGATACAGACGAGTGTCCTGTTCTCTTACATTCCGAATATTGTCAACCTGACCGAATCTCAGGGAATCGCTAAAGCAGCGGGGCAGGTTTATGAGAAGGTACTGGAAGTTTACCAGACGCAGTCGCCTCCCCCGGCATTACAGGTCGCTAAGTCAGAGGCTGAGACGATTGATTTCTCTAGTAATGTTGAGGCATCATCGGCAAAGCTAGGGCTATCTGTGTCAGAGGTTAAACAACTAGCCACCGTACTTGAACCTGTATTACTCGAATTTCAGGAGCAGCATCTGTCATCACCTGATAGACGCGCTGTTGGCTTTCTGAGTACACAGTTTCACTTGAGTTCTAAGTTAGTGCTAAATCGGCTGACACTTGCTGAGCAAGTCTTAGTCAGTCCCTACTTCAAATTCGTTGAAGAGCAGGTTTGTATCCCTTGGCAGCGAGTCTGTGCAGCGGCGGCAAAGCATGAGCTTGACTCACCGCGTCTAGCCCTTGTTCAGCAACTATTACCAAAGAGTCAAGACATTGCTGAGGCAGTTTACCAGCGATCTGTCAAATTGTACTCCAATCATCGTAGCCGTCGCGGCGGGCTGAGTAATCGAGAAGTGAAGCTCTCTACTGTGAGAGACTTGCAAATGTTTCAAGGCTATTTGTCGCTATGTGTTCTAGAAGAGAGCATGGCATCTGTGCAGGATGAACTGCTTCCCTTGTGCATTATGGTCTTTCCAGCTGTCGAGGTAAGTTGGGAACTCGTTGAACAAATGACACAGTTACTCATGGATGAAGTCTTGGCGCGGGTGTCAAACGAGTACAAGTCTCTCTTGGTACCTTATACAACGGCAATGCAGCAGCTCTTCTCTAACCTTGAGACGAAGGTCTAAACTTATTTCTCTCCCTTCAAGAGTTCAGGACTTACGCACTGAGTAGGAGATTACGTCCTTCTGAGCGATCGCGTGAAGTGGAGCTATAGTGAGGAACGAGTGTCAGAATCTCAAACCTTGAACTGGCGTTATGGTGCGTAAGTCCTAAGTTATTAAATGCTCTAGCTCCCTAAAGCGAAGCTTAAATTCTGTACCTTGGCTTTGGCTCACTTCAATCTGCCCCTCAAGTTGTTGAATCAAGACACGCACTAACTGCAATCCCAAAGATTTTGCACGGGAGAAGTCTGGTAGTTCGGGTAATTTTACTCCATTATTTCCAATAACCAGTTCAAAGTCATCACCTCCGTCACAGGAGACAGAAGTACCCACAGAGCATAGACTAATCCAAATCGTTCCGCCCGTATTTCCTGGAAAACCATGTTTTAGAGCATTAGAAACCAGTTCATTAAGGATTAAACCACAGGGAATCGCCGTATCAAGGTTGAGCAATATGGGTTCAAGATTGAGCTGCAAGCTAATTCTATCTGGGTCAACAGCATAGTTTTGAATCAGATGCATCGCCAAGCTCTCAATATAGTCAGCAAAGTTCACCCTAGATAGGCTTTTTGATTGATACAGTTTCTCGTGGATAAGTGCCATTGACCTGACACGGCTTTGGCTGTTTTGGAACACCTCTAGAACCTGTGGCTCTTGAATACGCTGTGATTGCAAATCGAGCAAGCTAGAGACAACTTGCAAATTGTTTTTGACACGATGATGCACTTCTTTGAGCAGTACTTCTTTTTCCCGTAAGGATGCTTCGAGTTGCTCCTCTACAAGCTTGCGATCGCTAATATCAGTTTCAACACTAGTGACAACCCAGCTATCGGTTGTCTCATCTCGTTGAGGAAACATCGTCATCGAAAACCAGCGCAAGGAACCGTCTTTATGTCTGAGTCGGTATTCTAGTTGGGCTGTGCGCTCTACAAAGATGTTTTCATAACTTGGCACAATAACGTTCTCTAAATCCTCTGGTAGCACTCGTGAAATCCAGAGATTTCTATCAGCCATTAGCTCTTGTGGCGTATATCCATAAAGAATCTCCGCAGCAGAGGAAATAAATTCAAATTTCCAATCGAGATTGGCAAATACCTGGAACCGAACAATGACGGCAATTGCACTGTCTAAAATCGCATTGAGTTTGGCTTCCGATTCTCTGAGTGCATCCTCTGCAAGTTTACGATCAGTAATATCATCGGAAATTCCTGCAACTCGATAAAGCCGTCCTTGAGGATCGCAAATCGGGAAAGCGCGATCGCGAATCCAGCGAATGGAATCGTCTGGCTTGATGATGCGAAAAACCTTCTCAATCACCTCACCACGGTTCTGACGTTCCCTAGATGTAAGTACCTGAGCGAGATCGTCTGGGTGAATGGTATTAAGCCAATCTTGAACATCTCCCTCATAAAGGCTTTGAACTGAACGCCCCCAAATCTTTTCATAAGCAGGGCTGACATAAAGTGACTGTTGCCCGTCGATTGAGGACATCCAAAATACCGCATTAACATTTTCTGCTAGCTGCCGGAAGCGTTCTTCACTCTCGCGCAAGACTTCTTCGGAATGCTTCCGCATCAAGGCATTGGCAAAGATATTTGCTAATGCCCTCAATAGTGCAGCATCTTCATCAGACCAAGTTTTGCTTGTCCGAATCGAGTTAAATGCCAAGCTGCCAATTAAGCAACCTTCGTAAGCAATAGGCACAGCAATATAGGACTTCACCTCAAACGATTCGGATAGCGATTTTCTTGGTTCTGGTAAGTCTGCTACACGGGGAGTATGGATGGTCTTAAACTGACGCAACTGCTCTACTGTGTCGGGAATCGTTTCTAACGCTAGCCCTTGTTGAGGGTAGACGAGTGGGGGAATTCCATCAGCAAACCATTGATGAGTATTAAAAAATCGTTCGTTAGAGATTAGAAAGATACAAGCACGGTCAACCTGAGCAAACTCTCCAATCTCCTGCAAAGCCTGGTTAATAGCCTGATCAACTTCTGTTGCTTTTAGGTTAATAAATTGAGTAGAAATGTTGGTTAAGAGTGCTTCAAAATCAAGTCGATATTTCAGCGCTGCTTCTGCTCGCTTACAGTCTGTTACGTCATAAAGCTGAGCTAATATACACATTTCGCCGTTTAAGTCAATCAACACAGTCGAAGTGATGCCATCGCGAATTTCACCGGACTTGTTGCGAAATTGTATTTCTAACTCGTGGATAGGCTCGTGTTGAAGCTGCTGGATGTAGTGTCGCATGACTTGAGAACGCTCTCGAACCCATAGACCCAACTCGACACTCGTTTTGCCAATCACTTCCTCTCGATTGAAGCCCAAGAGCCTGAGAAAACTGTCGTTGACATCAATATACCGACCGTCTGCAATCGTTGTAATCGTGGTTGCAGCCGGATTGACTCGAAACGCTTTGGAGAAGCGTTCTTCACTTTGGTGGAGTTCCTCTTCGATTCGTTTGCGATCGCTGATATCGGTTGAAATACCGCACACTCCGTAGGGATTCCCATCAGCATCAAATACAGGAAACTTTATTGTGAGATAGGTGTGAATACCATCTGCCTCTTGTAAGTTTCTCTCGATAGTAATCGCTTGTCCAGCTTCCAACGCAGCATGGTCATTGGATTGAAACTGATTGGCAATCTCTAGCTCAAAGAGTTCCCTGTCAGTTTTGCCAATTACCTGCTTCCAACATAAGCCTGTTACAGATTCGCAATGACGGTTATATATCAGGTATCGTCCCTGCAAGTCTTTCAGGTAAATCCTCATCGGAGCAGCATCGATAATTTCTTGCAGCAGTCGTTGGCTCTGTTGCAGTTCAGTTTCAACCCGCTTGCGATCAGTAACGTCGCACACTTGGCTCAAAAGACAGAGTTCGCCACCTAAATTAACCACTTCAAAAGAGGCGATCCCATCTCTGATTTCACCCGATTTAGTGCGATAGCGAAACTCAAAACCGCGAATCCCTTGCTGTTGTTGCAGCAGTTGACGAACCCGATCGCGATGCTCCCAAGGGGAAGCCACTTCGCGATCGCTCTCATCAGCATATAGGTTTAACTCGCTGATATTACGACCAATTACTTCTTCTCGACTATAGCCAACCAAATTGAGGAAACTATCATTGATGTCAAGAATTCGTCCCTCGGACAACGTGCTAATTGCACTGGATATTGGATTGGCTCGAAAAGCTTTGGAGAAACGCTCTTCACTTTGCCGTAGCGCTGCTTCTACCTCTTTAAGACTAGTAATATCACGATAGCTAATGACTCTACCAATGATGTCTTCACCTAAAACTTGAGGTTTTGAATAACGCTCGAAAACCCTGCCATCCTTAAACTCTAGAAAGCTGTGACTTTCTAAATCAAGTTGAGCATACTCGGCTTTCACCTGGCTTAGAAACGCTTCTGAATCCTTTAACTGCTCTTGCAGAAAGGGCAATAGTTGCCAATCAGCTTGCCAAGTAATGATGGACTCAGGAACCTGCCATAGTTCTACAAGGTTACGATTGAAGTGAGTGACAGAACCTTGTGCATTAATTGCAAGAATTCCATCAGCGGTAGCCTCTAAGGTGGTTCGCAGCAATGAGAGTGCTTTTTCGGTGGTTACCTCGGCTTGCTTGCGTAACGTCTCTTCTACTTGTTGAAGTTCCAACTCTAGCTCAGCGTTCCTCGCTTGCAGGGCAGCAATTCGTTCCGTATCAGACAGAGGTTCCATAGGTGATTGCAACTTAGCCTTTGAATCTTAAATTTTGAATTGCTTAAGCCGTGCTTGCATCATCGCTTTGACTATGTTCCCATTGCTTGACTTCAACGCCTTGCCTGAGTGCAACAAAAGCGATCGCTTTTCTTAAAGTTGACAAGCTTCCACAAGCGACAAGAGCCGATCAACCTCGACAGCACCTTCCACTCCTATCAACTCGATAGCGCCAGTACCCCAGCCAATACTAAGTCCTAACGGAAGATGTCCAGGAGGGTCATTTAAAGAGAAATTGAGTTGGGAATATAACTTCCAGTTATCATTCACTCGCCAACCAACCTTGTCGCCAAACTTTTCATAGACATTGGAATCATAAACCCCAGGCTTGCCACCTTGATCCATCCAGATGCGCTTTTGCACACTGAAGCCAAAGCGATCGCGGCTAAAATATCTCCACAGCTCATTGATCGTCTGGAAATCTTTGCAGGGAAACTTTTCGATATCTTCGTTATCCAGATAACCTCGCTCCTGTTGTGCCATGACTTCCAGCATCTTTTGACGTGTTTCCTCATCGGCTTCTTTCCACTTCCCCGCCGCGAGTAAATCTCGTAGTTTTGTGTAATCAATGCCTCGTTCTGATTCCAGAGGAACATCAAGCGCCTGGGGAGGAGAATGATCAATGGGAGCTGAATTTAGATCTTCTAATACTTCCAAAGCGGATTGATAGCGCTCTTTGACTAAATTTTTGAGGAGTTTGTCCAAAATTTCTCCTAATTGAGGGTCAACCTTTGCCCCCAATGGCAAATGTTCTCGCCAAGCCAAGCAGCCTTCTAGAGGATTGAAGAGGTTAAAAGGCGGCATTCCAGTTAGTAAATGAGCAATAGTTGCCCCCAAAGCATACAAGTCACTAGCGCAGTAGGCTTTACCAGACTGGAGTTGCTCAGTGGGGGCATATCCCAATGTGCCTATTAGCGTTCCTTGAGCAACCAAGCATGTTCCCGTTGCCAGTTTAGCCACACCAAAATCAATCAAGATTAATTTGCCGTCACTATGACGACGCATAATATTCGCTGGTTTGATATCTCGGTGAATAACGCCCTTGTCATGAATAAATTGCAGAACTGACAGTAAATCCGCTAGAATCCCCCGAATTTGTTCTCCTTGATAGGGTGAACTTCCCGCTTCACCTCTATCTTCTAATTCATCCAGTAAAGTCTGCCCATCAATGAACTCTTGCACCAAATACAAGCGACTATCTTGTTCAAAATGGGCGTAGAGTTCAGGAATTTGGTCATGTTTGCCCAATTCATACAGTCGCACGGCTTCTTGATTAAACAACTCTGTTGCTTTCTGGTCTTGCTCTGGTGGAAGCAGAAAGAGTTTAATAACACAAGGATGGTTGAGACGGTGTTGATCTACGGCTTCAAAGGTTCTACTATATCCGCCTCGACCCAGTGGCTTTAGGGCACGGTAGCGGTCTTTCAGTAATAATTTTGTGCCACAGGCTAGGCAAAACTTTGCGTCATCTGGATTCAGTGGCTTAGAGCAATCAGGATTGAGGCAGTGGCTCATACTACAGGAAGAGGCAGGCGTTGTCTTTATTTTGCACTCTCCTGCTGGCTAATGTTGCTGAGATTGATACTCTGCCCACTTCTAGCGATCGCATTTTGTATCCAATACATTAGACTTCTACATGAAGTCAGGAGAAAGGTGAAAGGGCAAGGGGCTTGCGTCAAGAAAGATTCCTTTATCCTTTTCCCTTTTTCCTCCTTCTAGTTTGATGCGTTGAGCGTGACTTTACTATGGAGTCTGCTGCAAATCAGGTCGTTCTTCCGGGACAATTGCTCCTTCTACTGGGCAGACTTGCAGGCAAATCCCACAGTCGATACAAGTGGCAAAGTCAATCCAGTACCAGTCAGTACCTTTTGTATTTTTACCGGGGCCTTCGTGGATACAAGCCACGGGGCAAGCATCGACGCAATCGGCGACACCTTCACAAGTATTCGTAACAATCGTATGTGGCACAGTCTTCTCTCTTAAATCGGATTTGGCAACACTAGCTGAATCACTCAGTGCAGCATGGCGGAAATAACTATGCAGTTGAAAAAGGTTAAAAAGCTTACCTTAAAAGTTTTCTTTCCTTCTGCCTTCTGCCTCTTGCCTTCTGCCCTCTTGCAATCAGCTATCTCTAGACTACCAACATCAAAGACTTCCTCCAGTTCCTGTGCCTAGACCAACTCGGCACAAATAACCCACCACTAAAAACTCTTCCCCTGTCTCCCGTGATGAAGGCAACTGGTAAGAAACGTTTGCCACAAAAGCCTAGGCGAGAGTTTCGATTACTGGTGTGCCATCAGCTTTAACCCAGGCAATGTAAGTAATGCGGTGATGTCGGGCATACTCGCGGATATCGCTGGGTGAACGTCCTCCCAAATCCATTTCTACCCGTACCAAATGCTTTGAATCTCTAAGTTTTTGGGCATAAGCAAAAGCCACTGCTTCTGCTTGAGGTATCTCTGGGACGACTAACCAGTCACTTGTTGGGATCTGACGGGGTAGTTGAGGGGTTGAGAGCAAAACGTAGTGCAAGTCTTCAATATTTAGGCAAAAACCGATACCTGGGTAAGTTTGTCCCTGAGGATGATACAACCCCAGCAGTTGGTCATAACGACCACCACTGCCTAATAGGCGTTGATTTGCCTCGGTATCACTGACAACTTGAAAGACGATCCCCGTGTAATAGTCCAACGTTTGAACTAAGCTGAGGTCAAGAATTGGCTCAAGTGGTGAGGGAGAGCTTTCTTGCAACAGTTCCAGCAGGGATTTGAGGTTGTTGACAATTTCCTGCTCTGATGCATCTAAATCCAGACTGGCAACCTTTTGTAAGACATCAGCAGGTTGTCCCCGAAGGTCAAACAGGAACAAGGCGCGATCGCGTAATTCTGAGGATAAGGGCAAAGTCTCTAAAGCAACGCGGTCGAGATCAGCGATCGCTTTACGCACTTTGTCTCGCACTGGGGGTGGGAAGGGAGAAAGAAGCGATCGCGTCAAACCCGCTTCCCCTAAAACCAAGTGCCACTGCTGTAAACCAAGCTGATTCAAGCAGTCTGCTAATAATAGGAGAATTTCTGCATCTGCCAATACACCTCCAGCCCCTAGCAGTTCCACACCCGACTGGTAGAACTCCAACTGACGTCCGTGGTGACCAACAGGAGGGCGGCGAAAGACATTGGCATTGTAATAGAGGCGTTGCGGCAAGGCTAACGTTGCTTCACTCGTACTGCCTGCGATTCGGGTTGCAAATGCTCGTGCGATCGAAGCTGTTAGTTCCGGACGCAATCCCAGCGTTCCTTCCTCAGCATCCTGCAACTGGATAACCGTTGAACGTGCGATCGCACCCCCTGCCATCAGTGTATCCAACCACTCTAGAGTTGATGTGATAATCCGGTGATAGCCCCAGCGGTGAAATACTTGCTGCAAGTGATCGGCAATCCAGCGTTTTTGGGTAACTTCGAGAGGCAGCAAATCTCTTGCACCCGCTGGTGGTTGATGAACCATTAATTCTTCTTGAACGGATTACGAAATAAACCCTTGCTTGTAGAGGGGTTTTCAGGCGGCTTGCTCTGAGGTTGTTTTGAAGAGTTTGCTGGCTTTGTAGAACCATTTTTCTCTATCAACTTCTCAAGATACTGTTTTGCCTTAATTGCTCTCTCATCCCTAGGATTCAATTGCAAGGCTTTATTCAGGTGAACTTTAGCCATTGCCATCTGATTTTGCTTCAAATAAGCAATTCCCAGTAAGCTATGACCGTTGCTGTTGGTTTGATCTAACTTAAGCGCTTCACGCAACTCCAACACAGCGGAGGCAAAGTTATTTTTCACCATATACCCTTCTGCACGACGGATATACTCAGGAACTCTCGATGCCGTAGAGTCGAGCTGAGGCTCTGGCTTGGGTGGGGGGCTAGGAGGCTTCGACCTAGCTGGCTCAGGATTAGTTGTTCCGGCTTTCCCTTCTTGTTTGATGCTTTCGCCCTTGCTCCCTTTAAGCATTAGGTAAACTAAATTGAGTTCGCTGATTTCAGCAATTTTATCTGACACTTGGTCAAGAGATTCATATTGCTTGGAAGCAATGTTTTGTACCGCGCTTTTGTAAGCAAAGTCTAAACTTGCACCAGCGCGAGCTAATTGTTTTGCAGCCTCGCTAGCTACTGGAATTTTCCCTTTTTCTTTTTCTACAGCCAACCGTCTACCCATGTGTCCCAGGCTTACAATGTAGTCACGACTGGTTTGAGACAGTTGTTCATAAGCTGGATTAACAAGTTTCGATAGCAGCTGATTTGCTAGTTTTTTCTCCGCTTCGGTTCCGGCTTTGCAGCTATCAGGATGCAGTCTGCGGGCAATCTTAAGATATCGTTTCCGAACTTCCTTTTCATCCGCGTTGACTGGAATCCCTAGAACTGCGTGGTGGTCTGTGAAATCTAACTTAAATAGTCCGCGATCAATTGTAAAAGACATAGTGCGCCGTCCAAACTCTGTGCCGCAAGGGATTGTTTCTAGTATGTCTTAGATTTCGGTGGAATCGACAAAGCCTTGACCTTAGCTTGATCTACATTAAGAGTTTACTAGGAAGTTGGCTTTCGCCTGAAGAATGGTTGAGTGACTTTTAACAAGAGGGTTTGTTGAATCGATAGCCATTTGGGATGCTAACTCTTAGAATTACTGCCAAGAGGATAGTGGAGGAACTTGTAAAAGTTCAGTACTTAGTTGGTCGTGAATCTGACCATTCGTTGCTAAGATTCGACCCGAATCAATTAACAATGGACTACCGTCGTAAGCGGTTACTTTCCCCCCAGCTTCCTCGACTAGAATAATTCCAGCCACGACATCCCAAGGAGAAAGCCCTCGCTCCCAATAGCCATCTAGTCGTCCACAAGCAACATCAGACAAATCCAGCGAGGCGGAACCACTACGGCGAACGCCCTGAGTTAGGTGAGTGAGGTGGCAAAACTCGGCATAGTTATTGTCAGAAGTCTCACGTCGGTCGTAAGCAAAGCCACTAACAAGCAAGCTCTTACTGAGTTCAGGAGTCTGAGATACTTGGATTGGACGTCGATTGCGAGTTGCGCCTAAGCCTTTGGCAGCACGAAATAATTCATCACGGAAGGGATTGTAAATTGCTCCCACCTGCGGCTTGCCGGAAATCAGTAAACCGATGGAGGTAGCAGCAATCGGGTACTGGTGGGCATAATTGGTCGTGCCATCCAAAGGATCTATCGCCCAGAGGTAATCGCTCTCCTTATCTCCTTGTTGACCCGATTCTTCTGCCAGGATGGAATGTTCGGGAAAATGACGCTTTAGTACCTTGAGGATTGCCGCTTCCGCCTCTTTATCAGCAACGGTGACTAAGTCCCCAGGACGCCCTTTTTCTTCTACAGCTTCCAAGTGACCCCAATAGGATTGCAAGATAGCACCAGCGGCTAGGGCGGCTTCGGTGGCAATGTCTAGGAAGATGTGTAATTGTTCAGACGTAGGTTCGCTCATCGTTAAGGCGTTGGGTTGAGGGGCAAACGACGAAATTCTGCTGGGGTCAAGCGCATCGGTTTAAGTGGGTTCCAAATGCCATATCCCATGATTCTGGCGTATTCCTGCGCTCTGGCAATGCGCTCATCATACTTGTCATTTGGCGATCGCGGTGCAGAAAGAACATACCCATCTTTTACTAATTGCTCATTAAGCAATTTGCCATCGTACCAAACATAGGCGAGCCACCGACCAAAACTATCTTTTTCCTGTTTGTCAGGTTCTAGGAAAACTGGCTGTAAGACGAGTTGTTGACTCGTTGCTACGCTAATCATCTTCTCCAAGCGGTTTTGTGCCATCAAACCCCAAGGCTGCTGCTTTAAGTCAGGTGCTTCAATACCAATCAACCGTACTCGCTCAATTCCTGGCGGTTGTTGGTTAGTGTTCAACACCTCTATTGTTTGTCCACTAACCACCCGCTGCACCTGAACAGTAATTCCATTCTTGGCTGGTTTAGATTGGCAACCCACTAGTAATAGCAGACAGCTAAAAAAAATACAGCATTGCCGAAGACGACTAAGTGCAGCACGGCGGAAATAACTATCCAGTTGACAAAAGCTAAAAGGCTTACTGTACAAGCAATATTGCTTTTGCATAAGAGCCTCCTGCCTTCTGCCTTGTTGCACTAAGCCGCTTCCTGAAACTCGGAATAGGGAACTGAAGCTTGAGCAACCTGGAAGTAAAGTAGCTGGAAATTTTTCCCAAATCCCAGTCTCCAGCCCCAGTCTCCAATTCCCAATCCCCAATTCCCAATCCCTAATCCTCATCCAGTGGCAGTCCAAATCGCACTTTTCCCCTTGCAAAGTAACGACCAAACTGAAGTTCGTAGACTTCATCTTCATCCTGTGTCTCAACTTCCAAGTCAGAGCAGGGATAGCTGACACACAACAGAGCATAGCCCTTATCGCGCAACTTTTGAGAAAGCCCCATAGCTTCTGGCTGGTAGACTTCCCCACGACGAACTCGAACAGCACAAGTAGTACACGCCCCATTACGGCAAGCAAACGGTAGTTTCCCTCCTTGGTTTTCCACCGCTTGCAGGATGTAGCGGTCAGATGGTACTTGTAGAGTTTGCTGAGTGCCGTTTTGGCGATCGCAAATTTGAATCGTATAGGTTTTTTTCATTACTTCAGTGTATAATCTTAGATCGTGTGCTGAGTTTATAAAACTCATAGTCACACATTTCTAATCTCCCCTGGAGAGATGGCCGAGTGGTTGAAGGCGCAGCACTGGAAATGCTGTTTAGCGGTAACGTTAACGAGGGTTCGAATCCCTCTCTCTCCGTACCAAACCAAATAATACACAAAGCTTTGAGTCTATTACAAACAGAGAGCTTCGATGGGACAGGTGTAACTTTTTGACATACATCGCGACACTACAGGGTAACCGTACCTGAGTGCTCCTCCCCTCAGTTATTCCACGGAAATTTATCCTTTATCCCCCGTTCACTGCTCTTGGATCAATCAAGTCGAGCAGTGGTTTAGTATCCGGAGAGCTACCTCCTACCTTCTTCAACGCTAACTGCTATTTTCCCCAAACCCACATACTTATTAAAATACCGCCAGTTTGATCAAACCAGCGGTAGATACTTTTTCAGTATTTAGGTTTCACGCCAAGCATCAAATCAATTGCTTGTTAACGTCGATTCTAGGTCAGCCTTACAGAGAGGAACCCAGTCCTGCGTAAGCGCCGTAGAAGAAAATACCAAGAATTGTGAGGACAGCCATTCCTGCGACAGTTGCAACGATCCACAAGGGGATTTTTCCACTTCCAGACATAGCTTTATCTCCTACTTCAAAACAACAATGATTAGACTCAAACCCAGTTAATTAAAGAAATAACTGGAGAACAAAATACCAAGAACAAAAATCAGTAATAGACCTAAGTAAAGCGAAGTCCGATTGAGTTCAACTGGTTGGTTGTTTGGATTGGGACTGCGATCTGGCATAATCGTTTCTCCTAGCGTTGAATAAACTGCATTGAAGCGATCGCACCTAAGAAGAAGACTGTGGGCACAGCTAAGGTGTGAACCGCCAACCATCTAACCGTAAAAATTGGATAGGAAACTGGCTGATTTGGTGTATTGCTCGTCATAGTTTTCAACCTGTTTTACAAAAACTTACTTGATAAATTGTTCGACTTGCTGTTTAGCATTATAGCGATCGCTCACGATTGGCACTTCTTGCCGATCTTGGGTGAAATACTCATCAGGGCGCGGTGTGCCAAACGCATCATAGGCAAGACCTGTGCTGACAAATAACCAGCCTGCGATGAACAATGCAGGAATTGTAATGCTGTGAATTACCCAGTAACGAACACTTGTAACAATGTCTCCAAATGGACGCTCTCCAGTGGTACCCGACATAGCTGTTTCTCCTTCCTTTTAACAGTTGAAAACTCACTCACTATCATACGAAATCTGCTTGTATTGATTCAAGCAATTTCTTGTAGATCAAGCCGCTTGTTCTGACGGCTCATACTTTAGTAAAACACCCTTCTGACCAATGATGAATCCCTGTTCTGGGCTTACAAAGACAATCTTGTACAAGTTTGAGGGAACATTCTCAATCCCACGGTCTTTTTGCCAAGTTTTACCACCATCCAAGCTTACTAAGAGATTACCACTACCACCTGTTACCCAAATTTCTTCAGGTGTTCGATAGGCTAAATCCAGTAACCCCCAACTTGTTGAAAACTCTGGAGTTTGAGGGTCGTCCCAGGCTTCGGGGTCTTCAGGGCTGCTAAACTGCAAGTGACCACCTCTGGAGAGTACCCAAAGCCGTCCATCTTTCCCATATCCTATACTCTGAAGGCGCTTAGAATTTTTGCGATTGTGCTGCTCCCAAGCACTCTGACCGGGTTCCCAGGTTGAGTAGAAGTTACCTCTAGCGGAAACGGCAACGTACTTACCATCGTCAGAACGTGACATATTCCGGACAACACCAACCGCTTCTTCCACCATCGCTTGCCAAGTCTGACCCGAATCTTTGGTCTGATAAATGGCACCAATGTCGGTACTCATTTCTGCCGATTTAGGGCCAAGAGCGACAATCTTATCCGGTATACCGGGTAACTTCTCACTTAAGGGAATGCGAGACCAAGAAGCCCCAGCATCAGTAGTGTGCAGTAAGATAGAAGGTTCGCCTGTAATCCAGCCTTCTTCTCCACTAAAGCTTACCGAGGTAAAGCGGTAATTCTGCTCACCAAGTGCCAATCCTTTCTCTTGCCAGGTCTTACCGCCATCTATTGTTTCTAAAATTGTGGAATTACTACCGACTGCCCATCCATGATTTGGGTCGCCTGTAAAACCAACATCTTGTAGGGTAGCCTCCGTTGGCAAGGGAACAACCTGCCAAGGGTTATAGCTCAGAGATTCGGTATAACTACAGCTGATACAAAAGAAGGCGATCGCCACTACTATTACAATTTGTTTCAGCGTTCTCACAAAATAGGTCATATCATCCAGAACTGGTAAAAGCGAATTGTCTATCCTTATAAAATGGCAGCGCTTTCTCAGATTTCCTGAAATTTGCGCCCAGAAAGGAGTTTGAGAGCGGGGATTTCGGCGAGTCTGAGCGGGGCATAAACCGTTTGCTAAAGAACACACCCTTAGCAAGACGAACCAATTTCTGGCTTGTTAAAAACCCCCACTACGTTCTCGCTCAGCGCAAGCCGTACAGACTCAGAAAGAATATAACGCCTAAGGCTAAAGCCCCGAAAATCAGGATATTTTTTTGCCCTGGGGTCAGACGGTTAACACCAAAGCCATAACTCAAGTTTTCCTGAAACCCAGAAGGGGTACCAATTGAACCGACATTCTCAAATTGAGAAGTCCGAACCCCGCAAACCGGACAACGCCAGTCGCTTGGCAACTCTTCAAAAGGCGTTCCAGCCGGAATATCCCTAGTACTATCTCCCTTACTTGGCTCGTAGACGTAGCCGCAAGCGCGACATTCGTATTGAGCTGGTGCTTGTTCAGCAAGGGTTTGCTCTTTGGCTTGCTCGCTCATTACTTACAAAAAACAATTAGGAAGCAAATCTTAAAATCTATGTTAAAAATTATCGCATACCTGAACCACTTTAATACTCTGGTAAGATAAGCATCTCTATCGCCACCTCCCAAGAGATAGAGGTAAAGGCTACTGAGTACAACTTGGTGTAAAATTAATCACCCTCTAGCAACAGGTATAGCAAAAGGCTCTTATGCAGAGGGCTTGTATGTTTATTATTAGTAATTGCGATCGCTTTAGCGTACACTGTCTGCCGATTGCTCCCAATACCATAGTGGGGGCAGCAGGAGATTGCTCACAGGAATCAGTCAACAATAAAGGAGTAATTTGCTCTTTTGGGAGAATTCAGGCAAACTACCCTAAAATCTGACCAATTAGTACGATTACTTTTCACAATGCTCCCGCTCAGATTCTCTAATTCGGATAAAACAGCCAACCCCTTATAATTAAGAATGTTGAAGAAGTAATAACGCAAATTTCTAGGGCAGTTACCTATTGTGTTTGTTCTTAGCGGCTACGAGTATCTCTTAGGCTTCTTTCTGGCTTGCAGTTCAGTCCCTTTCTTGGCATTGTCTGCGTCTAAGCTTCTGCGACCTAGCACACGCTCTCCAGAGCGACGCACTACATACGAATCTGGTATGGAACCTATAGGGGGAGCCTGGATTCAGTTCAACATCCGCTACTACATGTTTGCGCTTGTGTTTGTCATTTTTGATGTTGAAACTGTATTCCTGTATCCCTGGGCAGTCGCCTTCAATCGCCTTGGACTACTGGCTTTTGTTGAAGCCCTTATTTTTATAGCAATTCTAGTTGTTGCTCTTGTTTACGCATGGCGCAAAGGAGCCCTTGAATGGTCATGAACCAAAACATTACAACTGATAGTAAAGCCTTGGCTGAGCAGCACAAAGAGCGAATTCTCAACCCCATCGAGCGTCCATCAATCACGCAAGACCTCTCAGAGAACGTGATTCTCACGACAGTCGATGACCTTTACAACTGGGCGCGGCTTTCCAGCCTGTGGCCAATGCTGTACGGTACAGCCTGCTGCTTCATTGAATTTGCAGCATTAATTGGTTCCCGGTTTGACTTTGACCGTTTTGGTTTGGTTCCTCGTTCCAGCCCTCGGCAAGCCGACTTAATCATCACGGCTGGCACAATCACAATGAAAATGGCACCCGCACTGGTGCGTCTCTACGAACAGATGCCAGAGCCAAAATACGTGATTGCAATGGGTGCCTGTACAATCACAGGTGGGATGTTCAGCGTTGACTCTCCAACATCGGTGCGCGGTGTGGATAAATTGATTCCTGTCGATGTTTATATCCCTGGCTGTCCTCCTCGTCCAGAAGCGATTATTGATGCGATCATCAAGCTGCGAAAGAAAGTCGCGGATGAGTCCATGCAGGAACGAGCAAAGCTCAATCAAACCCATCGGTACTACAGCACGACCCACAAGATGGAGCTTGCACCGGAAATATTGACTGGGAAATATCTACGATCTGAGACTCGCTATACTCCTCCCAAGGAACTCAGTGAAGCGATGGGTATGCCAGTTCCACCAGCGCTCAAGTCTACAGTCAAAGAGGAGGTTGATCGTGGCTGAAGAAGATTCTAAACAAGAAGCTACTAAAGGAAAAGATCAAGGGGCAGGTGAATTATCACCGACTACTAGTGGCGAATCTGAGATTGTAGAAGTTGGTCAGGTTTCCCAGTGGTTGACGGAGAACGACTTTGAGCATACAGCTCTAGAGCGTGACCATTTGGGTGTAGAGATTATTAAGGTAGAACCTGAATTTCTCATCCCGATCGCAACAGCACTATACGCTTATGGTTTCAACTACCTCCAGTGCCAAGGCGGTTACGATGTGGGGGCAGGAGACAATTTAGTTAGCTTCTACCACTTAATTAAATTAAGTGACAATGCTGACAAGCCTGAGGAAGTGCGCGTCAAAGTTTTCCTACCTAGAGAAAATCCGAAAGTACCCTCAGTGTACTGGATTTGGAAATCCGCCGACTGGCAAGAGCGGGAGTCCTACGATATGTTCGGGATTATCTATGAAGGACACCCGAACCTGAAGCGGATTTTGATGCCAGAAGATTGGGTAGGTTGGCCGTTGCGGAAGGATTACATCTCGCCTGACTTCTATGAGTTGCAAGATGCTTATTAGTTGAGGCAGTTTGCCTTAATTACAATTTTTTGGGTGAAAGCACTCACTTCAGTTTTAGAAGTGGGTGCTTATTTTTTGAGGTTGCACTTATTGAGACTCAACGCGGCACAAACAAGAGTCGAGTGTACATCTGGCCGCCATCATTATCACTGACAATCCAATAACCCGTTTCAGTCGCTGCCATGCCTTCGACTTTCTCTTCTAGCCAATTGTGGTCAGCGAATAAATCAATGACGCGAGTTTTTTGCAACGTCCCTCCAGGTTGAACTCCATTTAAGGAGAAGCGATAGACTCGCTTGACTCGTGCATTTGCTGCCCCATTTGCCCCTCCTTGATTATCCCGTTCGACAACCAAAAAGCTGCCATCCGTATCGCGGACTATTTCACTCAAACCTACCCAGCCATCGACGTTATCAGTATCTAGAGGATAGAAGTAAAAATTCCAGGTTTTACTTGCGATATCATATTCCCCAATGCGAACTTGATTTTTCGGGTCATCTTTCATTTCTCGCTGCACAGCTACATAAACTTTGCTGCCATCAGCATTGGTCGTTACGCCTTCAAAGCCAAAGCGAGTGACAATTGCTGCTGCCTCTTGGGGTAAGGGAATTTCCTCTTCAACTGTGCCTCGATCGCTAACTTTGAGCAATAGGTTAGGTTTTTGTTGTCCTTCCCTATCGTCGCCTTCACTCACCAGCCAAAAGCCACCAGCAGGATTTAAAGTAATGCCCTCTAAGTCATACGACATTGGTTTGCCATCCTTGGTAATCATCATGGCGCGGCTGACGAATGCCTTACTACCATCAAGATTAAAGGTGAAAATTCGAGATGGAGTGATCGCACTATCCGGTACAGCATAAAGCTGGCGGGAACCTGGGACTGGCTGCAAACCACTGAGGGCACTAAAAGGTGTCTCTTGGCTTTCGCTCATTACTAGTGGCTGTTGCTCAGTGTAGGGGTTAGCAACAGTGGTTTCTGCTTGGAAAATATCAATCGTGCCGTCGCCTTCATTGGCTGTTAGCAATAAGTTCCGCTTCGGAATTGCCAGTACACCTTCTGGCGACATACCTGTAGGCATGAAACCCACAAATTTGGGATTTTTGACATCGCTGATGTCGTAGGCAACCACAAAACTACCCCGTTCCGAAGCAACAAAGGCAAATTCTTGCTCACCGAATTTGGCAACAGTTGCACCTTCGACTTCAATACCACGTTTATCGGAACGGTTGTCGGGATATTGTCCCATCCTGACGGCGAGTTCTTCGATGCTGCTGCCACTGTCGTAGATAACGTTTCCTTCTAAGTCCAAGATTGACCAACCACGTCCTCCGGAATAAATGCCATCTCCAAAGCTTTCTTGGTCTGTATCGCCTTCATTAGCAATGACTAAATAATTACCATCGGCTGTAAAGGCAATTGAGTCAGGTTCTCGTCGTCCTTCAAACGCTTGATTTAAGCGGATATCACCATTCGCTTCTAGGTCAGCTTTTTCATGCTTTGAGGTACCTGCTGAGAAAATGCGTGTGACTTTTTCTGAGGGGATATCTAAAATTGCGATCGCATTATTCTCCTGCAAGGTGACAGCAGCCGTTTTGCCATCCCGACTAATCGCCACATACTCTGGCTGGACATCCTCAACATAATTCACTCCAGCTACACCGTTGAGATTTAAAGGTACATTAGTAACCTTTGATTGGCTAGGATTGCTGTAGTTGATAGTAACGACATTAATCGCACCTGGACGCTGACCTGGTAGATTTTCGACATCTTCCTCATCTTCAATCGCGACAATTACCTTCTTCCCATCCGGTGTAATCGCCACACTATCAGGCCCAATTCCTGGTAGCAGCAGTTGACCTGCAATGGTTCGCGTTTTTAGATCAATAAATACTAACGTTCCCGGCTTCTGGTCAGTAATGCTTTGTGTCTTTTCATCAATCAGATTCAGTACCGCCGCCACAGCATAGCGTCCATCCGGCGTAATCGCCACAGATGTGGGTTCTCCCAGTTCGGCAACATCCACCGTTCCTAATGGCTGAGGATTTTTTAGATCTGTGATGTCCACAAAGCCAATTTTCTGATCGCCTGCATTGGTAAAGGCAAGGGTGTTGCCGTCTGGACTTGCTGAGATAATTTCCGCAACTGCACCACCAACAACATAACGATTCACTGGGGCAAAACTGCGGATGGGGGCGCTATTGGCTGTTGCATTACCCAATAAGCAGGTAGCGAAAAATATAGAAGAGGAAATCAGGAAGGGGAGGGAAAAACGCGCCATAAACCGATATTTACGCCTAAAGTAGCTTGCTAGATTCATCAATTGCGATCGCATTGGAGTATAAAACGCTAGGCTTCCTACTTGGTTTATGAACAGGTTAATGGCACATTAATAAGCAGTAAATCTGATTTATTACAAGAAACTATGTTACCGTAATAATACGCACGCTAAGCAATTAAAATCCGGCTTACTGAAACGGCTAAAACCCACCTCACCCAAATGGATGATGCTAGCGGTGTTTAAGTTTTGTTACATGGATAGTACGCATTCTAAACAACCCTCAGCGGACTACTTTGGCAAGGGAATCTTTTAACTAAATATTACGCATACGAAATGAATGGCTGCTTATCAAATGCTTAGCCTTGCAAAAACTAACTCAAAGAGACAATAACTTGGACTATGGAATGCTCGAACAATGAATTTTGGGGTATCAAAGTTGAAGCCTATCCTGCGGGCTTTGGAATCGAGAAATTATCGTCTCTTTTTCGCCGGACAAGCCATCTCCTTAGTTGGCACCTGGATGACACAAATCGCTACGGTTTGGTTGGTTTATGATCTGACGAATTCAGCTTTGTGGCTGGGAATTGTGGGATTTTCCAGTCAAATTCCTAGCTTTTTAATTTCTCCCTTTGGCGGGATTATAGTTGACCGTTGGAATCGTCATCGTATTTTAATTACCACCCAAATCCTGGCAATGATTCAGTCTTTGGCGTTAGCGGCTTTAGCGCTGAGTGGTGTCATTCAGATTTGGCACATTATCTTGCTGAGCCTCTTTCAAGGTCTTATCACTGCCGTTGATTCACCTGCTCGTCAGGCTTTTGTCCCGGAGATTATTGAAAGAAAAGAAAATTTAGGAAATGCGATCGCGCTTAATTCTTCTGTCTTCAACGGTGCGCGTTTAGTGGGTCCTGCGATTGCCGGGTTGCTGATTGCCAGCGTTGGGACAGGTGTTTGTTTTCTCATTGATGGACTTAGCTATATTGCTGTGGTTGCAGGCTTGTTAGCCATGAAGCTTAAGCCGAGAAAGATAGCCACACAAACAACTAATGTCTGGCAACGGTTAATAGAAGGATTCAGCTATGCCTTTGGCTTCCCACCGATTCGGGCAATCTTACTACTGCTTGCCTTATTCAGCTTTATGGGAATGCCCTATACAATTTTAATTCCAATTTTTGCTAAAAATATCCTTCAAGGTAGTGCGGAAACTCTCGGTTTCTTAATGGCTGCTGTGGGAGTGGGAGCGTTAGTAGGTGGTGTTTATCTAAGTTCTCGCTCTACTGTAATTGGTTTAGGCAAAATCATTGCCATTGCTCCTGCTATTTTTGGCACAGGGCTAGTGATTTTTTCTCAATCCCGTATTCTCTGGTTGTCTCTATTCATGATGTTCCTGGTCGGCTTTGGTGGGATTTTACAAATTGCCTCTAGTAATACAATTTTACAAACCATTGTGGAGGACGATAAACGTGGACGATTGATGAGCTTGTACACGATGTCGTTCTTAGGTATCTTACCTTTTGGCAATTTAGCTTCTGGAGCATTAGCTGATAAAATTGGCGCTCCAGACACCTTAATGATTGGTGGTTTCTGCTGTATTTTAGGTTCTTTAGCTTTTACCAAACAGTTGCCTCAATTAAGGCGTTTGATTCGCCCCATCTACGTGGAGATTGGTCTGCTTGATAAAGCTTCTTCCTAGTTCTAGCTGATAGCTGACCGCTATCAGCTTTTTGGTTTTCCTCGCTAAATGTTAAGCTGATGTTACGCATACTAAATAATTGTTGCTCCATGCCTTCTACTTCTGTAAATCGCAGACATTTGGCACAGTGGGATGAAGTTTTAGCTCCCCATAGCCTCGGCTATCGGATTAAACTACTCTCTCAAATACTTGGTCGCACGTTTCAGGAGCGATTAGAACCCTTTGGACTAACTACGTTTCACTGGGTTGTCCTGTGCTGTTTGTGGGAAGAAGATGGCTTGGCAACTTCTACTATTGGGGAGAGATTGCAACAAGTAGGCGGTACTCTAACCGGGGTGCTAGATCGAATGGAGGAACGCGGACTCGTGCGTCGGGAACGTGATACTCGCGACAGACGGATTTGGCGGATTTGGCTGACAGAAGCGGGTAAGCAGCTAGAAGCAGTACTACCACCCATTGCCGCAGAAATTCGGGAACAAGCGATGGCAGGGTTTTCAGTAGCTGAGCGAGAACTGCTTTCTCAGTTAATTGATCAGGCGATCGCTAATCTTTCATAAGTTGATGGCACTGACCTAAACTATAAGCAATTTATTCTTGCTTATCTGGTTCAAATATTCAGGAGATGGGACTTGCCATGCGTTGTCTCCTGACTTATTCACTTTGGTTTTCAATCCGTGACGGCTTTAAAAACAGCCAACTTACAAAGAAAAAGGAGGCTGTGGACAGTTGAATAATATCTGAAGCAGAAAGATATCCATCAGAAAAAGACGCAATACTTCTATCTGTAATTCCAAATAACCAGGACGATACACCTAGAAGCCAAATGGCGTTTCTGAGCTTACCCAAGAATATAGATTGTTCCAATGCCTGCTGCTTATCCGGGATTTGAGTCGTCTTTCTCAACATATCTCGTCTTTACTACCAATCTCAAAGGATTACGTGTTGCCTCATTAACTTTTTTGCGCCCCTTTCCTTACCAAGTTAAGAAATATTTAATTTACTTGCCATGTGTCTGAAGATATACTTTAGGTAAGACCTTAGCCCACCTACGCCAAAATCGCCTCAACCAACTTCAGGATAGGAAGGGTGGAGCTTCAACACAGAGAGAGGAGGAGAGTTAGGAGCAAGTCAGTTTACCTATTGACTCTTGTATGTGGCATGGCTGTGTTCCCTCATCTTTCCTGATGGGGTTGTAGCTATCCGGGAACTTGAAAAAGCGATCACTATCCTTGCCAACGGTGAAATGCGATCGCTCATAATAGATGAAAGTTTAATGAGTTTAAACGTTACTAAGTTGATGGCTATGATTCCTATTAATGAAGCCAAACAGCGATTGCAAGATTTAATCGATGCAGTGAGTCAGCTGAGAGATAGTTCAGGAAACATCCAGGTCTCTTTTGAGGCGAAAGGCAATCCCTATGCTGGCTGAGAGCAGTGTCTCCGTGCCTGCCCCAAACCCTTGAGAGGCAACCCCGGAGGATTGCCCGTACCATTATGAACCGATGCTCTAGCTCTATTCTTCCTCATAGGTGGCGTCATTAATGTGATCGGCTGTAAGCAGCAGCGCTTCGCGATCGCTAACCTCATCTTCTTCGTCCAGGTCTTCGCCAATCTTAGGAAAGCACATCAGCTAGACTGAGAAGCGATCGCCAAATCTAACCTAGGATTTAATTACAAATCAATAGTAGATATGATTAGAACCCTATGAACTGGAAAATCGAGGAAGCCCAGCAGAAATTCTCTGAAGTCATGAGTGCTGCTGTTTCAGAACCTCAACTGATTTACAATCACGACAAACTGGTAGCAGCCGTTGTGGAAGCCGAACTCTTTCAGGATTTCCTGGCTTGGCAACAACAGCAGAGCAAACCCTCTCTAGCAGATGCCTTTTCTCAATTGCGTCAGCTTTGTGCAGAGGAAAACTATACCCTAGAAATTCCTCCTCGCGAGGATCGTTTCAATCCTTTTGCTGACTAATAGTCTCTGTGACATTTCTGTGTGATACCAATATAATCAGCGAACTGGCACGTCCCCAACCTAATCCAGGGGTATTAGCGTGGAGCGCTCAGGTTTCATCAATCTCGTTAAGTGTAATTACCCTAGAAGAAATTGCTTACGGTTTGGCATCAAAACCGAATGCCAGAGTACAAAATTGGTTTCAGGAATTCCTAAAAACTTATTGCCAAATCATCCCAATTACTGCTGAGATTGCTCATCATTCAGGCGAATTGCGGGGTCGCTTACGAACTCAAGGTAAACCTCGCACTCAGGCAGATATGCTGATAGCAGCTACTGCCCATCTACATCAACTCACTCTGGTAACGCGAAACACTCGTGATTTTGAAGATTGTGGCATTTCCCTGCTAAATCCATTCACTTAACCCTATCCAACCCGTAGGATGGGTTGACAATCAATTGTATTGGCTTTCACTACTTACAGCATCTCTCTACCCATTTTGACTATCTGGAAAGCCAAACTGATCTGGCAACTCATCTGACGTAATTTTCAGAACCTCCAGCAAAGTCTTGTACTGAACAGGGGTGAGTTTTGGCACCGATCGTCCTGCTTCCCAATTCCTTACGGTTGTCTCGGTCACGCCCAGTGCCTCCGCCAACTCCTTTTGGGTGAGAAATTGCTGCACTCTTAGTCTCATTAGCGGCGATCGATCAGACTTTTTCATCTTTTCCGTAAAACAATTGACTATTACCGCAAACAAATTTACACTAAGCATGGATATTCAAAGAAGGGCAGCGCTCCTTGAACTGATCAGAGCGCTCTAGGGTATCGCTGCCTTTTCTTAACCAGTTTGTCATTTTACGCAGTCCTGCGACACTGCGCTCACTTTAGCGATCGCCTTTCCTGAAGACATTAGACCTCTTGCATAAATCCGAAAAGGGCGAAGCATTTGCGGATAAAAACCCTGATTTTACCGATAAATCTGGGCGCAAATGCTTCGCCCTACAGCTAAAAATCGACTTTTGCAAGAGATCTATTATCCAGATTTTGACACGGTATACAGTGGCGAGATTCTTCCACCGCCAAGACGCAGAAGACCACCGACGCTTTCTCAACCGCTTCATGCCTGCTGCTGAATTTGAAGTCCTCTTTGATGTTCCCAACAAACAACTTCAACTCACAACTGACCAAGAAGAAGACTTAAATCAGATCTTAAATTAATGCCCTCACCCGCAAGAGAATAGACCTCCTGCACGAATATAATTTTCGCCCCCCTAGCCCCCAATTCTGGGGGGAATATAGAATTGAAGTCCCCCAATTTTGGGGGATTTAGGGGGCATTTCATGATTTATGCAGGAGGTCTATTCAACAAACTCAACAAGAAATTAAGCAACCATGACAGTCTTATTCCGCCGCATCAAGCCTGCACAAAACTTCCGCATCACCAAGCATCAAATTGCCAAATTCCTGAGAATTCCCGAATCACTAATTATAAAAATCGAATCCTGGCTCTACGTTATCTTCGTCCATTGCCTCGACAAAGGAGGACAATTCATCAGCTACCGCCAGATGGAACAATGGAAAAACGCCATTGCCTGTCAACTGCAAAAATGCTCCACCCAGCAACAGTTACAATACTTGTGGAATGCAATTGAACGCGATCGCACAAAACACAACTCTCAATACGCCGATCCCGTTCTACCCTTCCTGAAAAAAATCTGGGCAAAATGCCTCCCCACAGCCGCTTAGAAGCTGAAGCGTCGCAGGATTCTTATTAAAACTTGTGCAAACTTTATCGGAATAGTCCCACTCTCTGGGAACTTGGAACCCATTGCAGTTGAGCCACCATCTCCGCTCGTGTTGAAACGTCGAGCTTGAGAAACATCCGTTTTAGCGCTTGCTTCACTGAATTCTGAGTAATCCCCAAAGTTGTACTAATTTCAGCAGTTCTCTTCCCTTGAGCGACCAAATCAGCAATCTGTAGCTCACGCGGAGTCAGACATTTCACCAGCCCAGAATCAGGGGTAGTTGCGCTTGCACGCAGAGTGGCTAAACAGACTGATAAATGAGTACATAAGGCACTAAGCCGACTGACGTCTTCTGTACTGAACGGCATCGTCTTGCTGTTACGCATTAAATAGACCTTTCCAACAAGATGACCGCCACCAACAAGCGGCCCCATCATGATGTGTTCGATGCCGTAGCGCAAGGCAACGTGTTGATAAATTGCACTACGCTTCCAGTTCTCTGGAGATAGAACTAAATGATTGTGTACTGGCGCATGTCGCTCAATTACAGAAGACATCACCGGGTCTTTTGGAATGCCCACTTCGTTGTAGCAATCCACAAATGAATCCGGTAAACCCCGTTTATCGGTTTCTACGATCTGAAAGTCCTGATCTAAAAGCGTAAAACCCCAAGCCTGTGCTTGAAAGAGTTCACCTGCGGTATCGAGGAACACTGACCGCAGTTCGTACTCAGTAGAAGCGATCGCAAGGTGATGAAACAGAGATTGCAGAGTAGTCATTGAGCCTCTTGAGTACCCGTTTGGGGTCTAGGCACAGTTTAGACTCAACCCTACGATAAATAAACTACCACTGGCAACGAAGGATTTTTATAGCTGTCGCTAATCAAGTCCAATTAGGTTAAGACATTGACTCTATGAGCGAGTCTTCGCTCCCTTCGCCTACTTGACTGAAAGCTGATTGCTGAAAGCTGACTGCTATAACCAAAGGCTTGCTACAAGTTTTGGGGTAAAATCAAGAGTTCGCAATTACTCACAACGCTCGCTCGAAGGAGATGCTTCTATGGCCCGGATGTACTACGACACGGATGCCAACTTAGACCTACTCGCCGATAAAACGGTTGCAATCATCGGCTACGGTTCTCAAGGTCACGCTCACGCCCTCAATCTCAAAGATAGTGGCATGAACGTCATTGTTGGGCTGTATCCGGGCAGTAAGTCTGCAAAAAAAGCCGAGGAAGCAGGTTTAAAAGTCCACTCGGTTGCTGATGCCGCTGCCGCCGCTGACTTCATCATGATTCTCTTACCCGATGAAGTGCAAAAAACGGTTTACAAAGAGGAAATTGAGCCAAATCTCAAGGAAGGAAAGGTACTCGCCTTCGCCCACGGCTTTAATATTCACTTTGGTCAAGTTGTCCCACCAGCCGAAGTCGATGTCGTGATGGTTGCGCCCAAGGGCCCAGGACATTTGGTACGCCGGACTTATGAACAGGGAGAAGGAGTTCCGTGTTTATTTGCCGTGTATCAGGATGCAACAGGTCAAGCACGCGATCGCGCAATGGCATACGCTAAAGGTATCGGTGGAACCCGTGCAGGTATCCTAGAAACTAGCTTCCGCGAAGAAACCGAAACTGATTTATTTGGAGAGCAAGTCGTACTCTGTGGCGGCTTAAGTGCATTAATCAAATCTGGCTTTGAAACGCTCGTCAATGCTGGCTACCAACCAGAATTAGCTTATTTTGAATGTCTCCACGAGGTCAAACTCATCGTTGACTTGGTTGTGGAAGGTGGACTCGCCCAGATGCGCGACAGCATCTCCAACACCGCTGAGTATGGCGACTATACCCGTGGGCCTCGCATCGTTACCGATCAAACCCGTGCCGAGATGCGGAAAATTCTGCAAGAAATTCAATCTGGGCAATTTGCTCGTGAATTTGTGTTGGAAAACCAGGCAGGCAAACCTGGCTTTACCTCTATGCGTCGTCAGGAAGCCGAACATCCAATTGAGGAAGTTGGCAAAGATTTACGGGCGATGTTTAGCTGGTTAAAGAAAAAATCGTAGGGATTTGTAGGGGCGCACGGTTGTGCGCCCGTTCCGTGACGTGTTACTGATTCACTTAAACTGAAGGATGAGCGGCAAACAGCGCTTTAGTAGACGACTCTCCAGCCTGCTGCAGTTGCCGTGTCAATCGCCAACTCAATAAGCTCAGGATAGACCACTGAACAACAAGCACTTGAGCAATTAATGTTGTAGTTGCATATCTGAGAGCATCCCACGGAGCGCTTGTAAACAACCACAATCCTCCACCGTTCTGACCGGGATGAATTGACAGTAAACCCAAAAGCGCTGGGAGTAGAAGCGTCATCCCGACTACGGTTCCAGATGCCCAAATTGCCCGCTTATTGGTTTTCAGCAACAGCATCAACTGAGTAAGCGCAGCGCAGATCAAAATAAATGTCAGGTTTAGAACTAAACCCGAAAGGAGTTGTAGTTTGGTATAACGGTCAGAACCGACAGGTAAAATCAAGCTACAAAGTGCAACCGGAGCGGCGATGATTGCAAGATTAATTGCGATCGCAACTACAGCAGGACTCTTTTCACCAAGAATTAAATCCTGCACCAACGAAGACTTCCAGAAGCCTTTACGACCAGAAGTTCGTTCGCGTCGATAACGTGCCCAATCCTGCAAAGCTTGGCGGTGAGGTGACAAGGCGGCAATCAAACCAACCAGTAGCAGCCAGTTCATCGAGAGCAAGGTAATAAAGTTATCGAGCAACGATGGCGTGTGCTGTTTTCCAGTAGATTGAACAGCAAAGCCTAGAGTGACTACAGCAAACGAAGCTGAGAGGAAATAACTCTGCCGCTTACTCAGCATCGTAGTAGTGGGATTGCGGAAACGTCGATTGAGGGCTTGCCAAATCCAGTACGTCCCAACCCCATAATTAAGCAGTGCAAAGATGATAACGCTGATGCCAGATGCACCTAAGGGGAAGTAGAACCACTGCCAGTCTTGGATGACACCTTGAGAGAAGGGAAGCTGTGTATAGGCTGAACCCGTTCTATCAACCAAATAGGGCAGCAGAACGACGGGACTAAATAAGTTAAGCCAATCCGCTGGACTATAGGCGATCGCTTTATAGTTGATAAAACTCAAGAAAGCTAAAACGGCGCCACCGCCGAACCAAGACTGAAACCCACTAAACCAATAGCTAACTAAGCCAAGCAACACGGCTGCACTGTAGAAGAATGCACAGCTACCAGTCAGAACTGCCCAAAAGCTGATCACTTCACCCAACGGAATTTCAGCTAAGAACCCTAACCATAGCTGGAAGGGTATCGTTAGTGCAGCGGCTAAATAAAGCAAAATCGGGACTCCCAAGATTTTGCCGCTCAAAATACTCTGGCTAGACTGAGGGCTGAGTCGGATAAAGTTTAGGGTGCCACGGCGTTCCTCTGCTGCCAAGTCGCTGATGAGCATATAGCAACCCACCACTAACAGAGCAAGCGTCAGCATCACACATAGCCCTGTAAACATCTGGGCATAGTGGTCTGTCCACCACTTCTCTACATCAATCGCATCTTTAGGGCAATCGCCATTGTATTTAAGTTGTATGTCTTTGACTTTCCCCTTATGTACTTCTATCTCTTGTTTAAGTTCTTGGATTTTTTCGGGGTTGTAGTGTTGCGGCGTAGTGTAGTGGTTGAATTGATTTTGTAGCTGTCTGTATTGAGCTTGCAGTTTCTGATCTTGCTGTTGATAAGAGAAATAAGTGGCTTGTACCTTGCAGTAAGGGTCAGAGATGTGCATGTTTTCACTCGGAACCTGCCCTGACCAAGTTAGGAAAAAGAGCATCTGGCAAACCAGTGACATCACCAGTGCGATCGCTACATTTCGCAGATTTAGGCGACCTTTTAATTCCCGAAACAGTTGCGGATTCCAGTCACCGATACGGTCTAGCCAATTGAGTTGCATGGGAAATATCTCCAGATTACCCACAGTTAACAAAAAGATTGAAGAGCAGCTAAGGCAACGGTAACCTTCCTGTAAGGGGAGTACTGTCCACCAGATAGCCTTGTTCCATCATTCCTACTGAAATCCAAAATTCCGTAAATCTCTGAAGGTATGTGACGCTATCAGAATCGTCATTCCAACTGCTCACAGCGTCTTTTATGATATTTGGGGCTTTCAAGTATCTCTCTCACCTAGTCTAGTTTGCGTTTGCCATCTCTCCGTAGCTTATAGATTCAATAACTTCACTTAAGATTTCGCAACTGAGCGCTTTCCGAAATCGTAAACGTGTAACTTGAAGACAAATGCAGTGCCTATGACGCACCGAATGGAGTAGGTGCAGAGGCATTTTGATTCCCTTTGAGAACCTAATATGGATAGCTCACCCATGAATCGGCTGATCGAGAGTATCCACCAAGAACTACTTCCCGGTCTGCGAATCGAGAGCATTACTGCCCACAATCCGGTGGAAGTCCACAAAATTCCCTCTCCTTGGCAGCTACTCGGAACAGGGAACTATGCCGCAGTGGTCTATCATCCTGACCACCCTCTCCAGGTGGTGAAGATCTACGCGCTTGGTCGTCCAGGCTTCGAGGAGGAGTTGGAAGTCTACCTCCGCTTGGGTTCTCACCCGGCATTCTCCGAGTGCCTGTACGCTGGCGAGAACTTTCTAGTCCTAAAACGGCTGGAGGGAGTAACCCTCTACGACTGCCTACATCTTGGACTACGAATCCCAGAGCGGGTCATACAGGACATCGATCAGGCTTTAGACTATGCGCGTGGGCGTGGTCTCTATCCCCATGATGTCCACGGTCGCAATGTAATGATGCTGGAAGGTAAGGGATTGGTTGTGGATGTCTCAGACTTCCTCCATAAAGAGACCTGCTCAAAGTGGAATAACCTGAAGAGAGCCTACTACTGGTTATACCGCCCCCTATTCTCACCACTTCGGCTACGGGTGCCCTACTTTGGTCTTGATATTGTCCGCACGAGTTACCGCCTTTTGTTCAAAGGGAAGCGAATGGCGAACACTGTCGGAGTTACCATGCTGCTCGTACTGGCAGCTACGATAGCAATTACCCAGTGGCAAGCACAAAGCAGTCGGTGCGTGCGCTATGTCCTAGATGGCTCCCAAAAGACTTTGTACGGTGAGGACTGTAAATACTAGTAAGAGCCTTCCTCATTGATTAAACCTCATCACTGCAATCAGCGTTGTGTTTAGAAATATAGGAGGCATCGAGCCTCCCATATTGTCCGCCATCCTCTCGCCACTAAAACGACAACAGCTTAGTGTTTTTGCTTACTACTCGTACAACCAGGGTGTTAAAGTAGGTTGCCAGCTCACGAGTTCCTCTTGTGTAAACCAGAGGTTAATCTCGTACTGCGCTGTCTCTGGAGCGTCTGAACCGTGGATTAGGTTGCGACCAATGCTTACACCATAATCACCGCGAATGGTTCCTGGTTCAGCGTTGAGAGGATTGGTTGCTCCAATAATCTTTCTTGCTGAGGCGATAACACCGTCTCCTTCCCAAACGGTTGCTACCACGGGACCAGAGGTGATGAAATCGACAAGTCCAGAAAAAAATGGTCTTTCTTTATGAACGTCGTAGTGCTTTTCAGCAAGTTCACGGCTGACATTCATCAGCTTTAGCCCAACCAGCGTAAAGCCTTTTGACTCAAGACGGCGAATGACTTCACCCACAAGGTTGCGCTGTACACCATCTGGCTTGACCATGAGAAATGTCCGTTCCAAGTTTCCCTCCTAAAGGTTTTTCAACGGATTACCAAACCCAGATTAGACTACAACGCTGCCAACAGCCCAACACTTATAGCAATTAGCAGTCAGCTTAAGAGCGGTCAGCTTTGGGTCAAATCGCCTCTAGCTATGTTCCTTGGCTTCCGTTAATGTCTTAACATCCGTGGCTACTGCCATAAATTTATAGAAAAATAGAAAATTCCCAATAAAATGCCCCCTGAGACAGCAAGAGGGCAAATCGACGAATTCTACACTCATATCTAAAGCGTAATGACGCAATGTGAAAAAGTCGTGAACTATAGCAAGCAGCAGTCAGCTTTCAGCCGTCAGCGTTCAGCTCTCATAGGCGAAAGGTGAAAGGGAAAAGGAAAAACCTTTTCCCTAACAGCGCTTAACTCAACAGTTGTGCCGTTCCACTGCTAGCTTAATCAATTGGTCAACCAGTTCTGGGAAGGGAACACCCGTTGCTGCCCATAATTGCGGATACATACTTGTTGCTGTAAAGCCAGGTAGTGTGTTGATTTCATTGATAAAGACTTCTCCTGTGGCTTCAACATAGAAAAAGTCTACTCGCGCCAATCCAGCCGCATCAACAGCCGCAAATGCCTGAAGTGACATCTCCTGTATTTGGCTAGTCACGGTATCGGGTAGTGGTGCTGGAATTAGCCAACCCGCTTGACCCTCTGTGTATTTGGTTTCATAGTCGTAAAAATCACTTTTATAGGTAATCTCTCCAACAACGGAGGCTTTCGGTTGGTCATTACCTAAGACAGCACACTCAACTTCCCGTGCGACAACGCCTGCTTCTACAATCAATCGTCGGTCGTAGCTTGCAGCATTATCCAAAGCGGCTTCTAATTCCGATCGCGATCGCACTTTCGCAATCCCTACAGAAGAACCCAAATTCGCGGGTTTGACAAAACAGGGATACCCTAATGTTTGCTCAATCTGGTCACAAAGCTTGGGGAACACACAAGGACTCGACCAGATTTGCGAACGGTTAACTGCCATGTAGTTCACCTGAGGTAACCCAGCATGAGCAAACGCCATTTTCATGGCAATTTTATCCATACCCATAGCTGAGCCTAAGACTCCAGAACCCACAAAGGGAACTTGCATTAATTTCAGCAAGCCTTGAACTGTACCATCTTCACCATTAGGCCCGTGGAGGATGGGAAACCAAACATCCACCTCTGACCAGCTTGCATTCTGACTCGCTTGCTTTAATTTAGAAAAGCCTGTGGTTGATGGTAAGGTTTCAGTCTGCTTGGCTAGCGCCTGAGCATCAGTTGTTGACGAAGGAAGATAAACTTCGTTTTCGCCCTCTAACTGTAGAGCCTTTCCAGATTCCAGTACTTGTTGGGCAACGTCTCCTGATTGCCAGAAGCCATCTTTTTGGATATAAACGGGCAACAGTTCGTAGTTGTCAAGATTTTGGTCTGCACTTAGGGCTTTTGCGATCGCCCTTGCTGAACTAATCGATACTTCGTGTTCGCCTGAACAACCACCAAACAACAGCCCAACACGCATTTTTGTCATTACTCACTTCTCCCAGCACTCCTCATCGCAGATAGCCTATCATAGCTAGCAGATTTCAACGACACTCAACTCAACAACACTTTTTAAGTGCTACGTTATCCCCTTAAGAAACGGTGGCTTGCTCTCACATTGCTTGGCTTAATATCCATGCTCTTCGTCGTGATTGGATACTCAGCATTAAGCATTTATCTCTATGGAAACACTCCCTCGAAAGTTCCGGCTGATGCGGCAATTGTACTGGGAGCAGCGGCTTGGGGAGATAATCCCTCCCCTGTCTTTCGAGAACGGATTAATCACGGGATTACTCTCTATAAGCGCAATGATATTCAACGGCTTATTTTTACAGGTGGAAAAGGCGATAGTAGCGAACCTGCCGAAGCGATTGTCGCTAAACGTTATGCGATCGCGCAAGGTGTTGATGCAGAGGATATTTTGACCGAAACAAAATCAAGAACAACTCGGCAGAATCTCTACTACGCTAGTCAAGTCGCTGCCACACATCAATTGAGGCGAATTCTCATTGTCAGCGACCCCTTGCACATGAAGCGAGCCGTATTAATGGCACGAGATTTAGGTATAGATGCTTACCCTTCTCCCACACCAACTACTCGATATCGCAGCTTCAAGAGCCAAATGTCGTTTCTGGCGAGGGAAACATATTTCTACTTTGTCTATCAACTCTTCAGAATTTAGATCCAGTTTTTGGTTGAGATAAGCCGATGAAAGGACGCTTCAAAGCATTCAGCTCAATAAACTGATTTGCTGTTTAACCCGATCTCATTGTTCCCTTGAGTGTTAATCGTGGGTTTGCCACTGAGAAGGAGTGCAACGACAATCAGGAGTTTGATGAGCGTTGGAGCAAAGATAAGGCTTAAGAACAGACAGAGTATAGCAACGATTGCTGCTCCTATCTGCACAATTTCATCCCTAGCATTGAAACTAACGTAAATCGCAAATGTTGCGATCGCCAAACTGATCAATAATGACACCAGCATTCTAACTACCTCGTGTCTGTCAGAATCTTTACATATCTTTATAAGATACACAAAAATTCAAGGCTTTAACTTCCACTGATTGGCTCACCTGTTCAGGTGAAAGCTTGAGATAGACAGGACTTACGCAGAACCTCTAAGAAGTAGGGTGAGCACTGCCCCCCGTATTACTACGAATAGCGTTTGTGTTTAAACGAGCAATTTGCATAAATCTTAAAAAAATAGAGTGTCGTTAATTTTCCATCAACGCTGTAATTTTGTCCAATAACTGTACGGTTTCTATGGGCTTGGGCAAATAATCATCCACCTCAGATCTCAGTTCGTATTCCTGATCTGTCGGTATAGGAGTCGTTAAGGCAAGAATTTTAATTTGTTGGGTTGTGGGTGAGTTACGGAGGGAGTAGACCATCTCATAACCATCGACTCCTGGCAACTGCCAATCAACAATCACAGCTCTCGGCTGGAGCAGTTTAATTTGATCAATAGCTGTGGAACCATCAATAAGCCAAACAACTTGATATCCTGCGGTTGTGAGGGCTTCGCAAATTGGTGTGGCAGTCTCCTCATGGTTTTCGACCAAAACAATACTTCCTTGGGGCTTGGAGTTGTTCTTGACCGTTGCTTTGGCAGAAGTGGTGGAGGGAATAGGTTGTGTGGGTAACCAAACGGTAAATACGGAACCCTCATTGACAACCGATTCAACTTCAATTCGACCTCCGTGTAGTTCGACTAGCTGTTTCGTCAACGCTAAACCTAAACCTGTCCCTTCGTAACTGCGGTGATATACAGACTCTAGCTGCTGAAACTTTTGGAATAAAAGTGGTAACTGATCATCCGCAATCCCAATACCCGTGTCTTCAACTTGAAAAACGGCTAAGTTATTTTCTCGCCAGACTCGTAGTGTGACTTGCCCACCTTCCGGGGTAAATTTGACGGCATTACCCAAGAGATTAAAGAGGATTTGTCTAACTCGGCGTTGGTCAGCACAAAAGCGATCGCTTTGTGGTTTTACCCGAAAATCCATCTCCAAGTTCAAGTCTCGAAGCAGTGCTTTTTCCTGTAAAGCTCCTAATGTCTGGTGTGTCAGCTTACTTAGAGAGAACTCACTAATATTTAAAACCGCCTTTCCTGCCTCAACTTGAGACAAATCTAGAATATCGTTGATCAGTTCCAAGAGGTGTTCTCCACTCTCCTGGATGGTTTGTAAATAACGCCGTTGCTTAACCACTGGTACAGTTCGTTCTCCTTCCTGTCCAAAAGACCAACGCAACAACGTGGCAGACATTCCAATCACACAAGTAAGAGGGGTTCGTAACTCATGACTCATCGCCGCTAAGAATTCACTTTTGGCGCGGCTTGCTGCTTGTGCCGCTTGTAGCGTATCCCGGAGTTCCTGTGTGCGCTCAATCACTCGTTGTTCGAGAGTGGTTTTTTGTTGTTGCAACTGAGCATATAACTGAGCTTGGTAGATGGCGACAGTCAGGTGTTCTGCAATCTGCCTGAGAAACATTTTTTCACTGTCTTGCCAATAGCGCGGCTCAATACACTGATGAGCAATCAGTAACCCCCACAGGTTGTTTTGAACAACAATTGGGGCAATTAATTTGGCTCGCACCTGCATCTGTTCCAGCATGTTCAGTAAGCAAGGAGATGCAGCATAGGCACTTTCAACATCATCAATGGCAACAGTTAGCCCTTGACGGTATCGCTCTCGACAGTTTGGTACATGAATTGAGCAGTCTTGCTCTTCAACCAAATTCAGCACCGAGAGGATACTGTCGGAGGCTCTAGCTTCATAAGTAACGCACCCCCAGTTCAGTTTAGAGGCGAGGGGTAATGGTGATGACTCAGTTGTGATAGCCGAGGGAGCAATTTCTTTACCACTGCTATCTGTCTGCAATATCTTTTCTTCAACATCAAGGTCAATACTAGACCCTCTAAATTCAGACTTCTCTTCAGGAGGTGGGAAGTCAAATTGGTAAATTACTAATCGGTCTACTTGTAGGAAATGCCGTACTTGCTCAACGGCTGTTTTGAGGATGACGGGTAACTCTAGACTCTGACGGATTTGAGTGGTGACTTGATGAAGTAATCGTTCCTGTTCAACCTGATGGCGCAATGCCTTTTCTACGACAGGCTGACAGGCATAAACCCTTGAATTAGCTGAGTTTTGCGGTACTGGATGGTGGCTTTCTTCTGAGGAGAGTAGTTCTAGTAATGCGAGTGTAAATTCACTTTGAGTTGCGGCATCGTTGGGTTGAATGGAGGCTTGGGTAATGCTAGCTAATTTGAGGGTATCGGAAGCGTTTTCTAGCTGATGAGCTAACTGAGTCAAGAAAGAAGCGATCGCATCTGGCTCGAATGTCAACCCAACCTGGTACAGTGCTGTTGCCCCATTGCCATTTAATAGCTTTGATTGTGGCGTTCCCAACAATAACGTACTAAATTTTTTAGAGACTACAACAGTAAAGCGTTGTGCCTGATTCTCTGGAGCAACTACTGTACTAGAGAGTTCCTTGTGTGTTAAAACGACAACCCCTTCCCCTAATGTTGAACTCCACAACTGTAATAGCTGTTGCAGTCGCTCAAACATAGTCAGGGGTAGATTTCGGCTGAATCTAGGACTACCTGATATAGGCATTATTTTGATCTACATCTCAAATTGCAACAGCGCTTCACCTATAACAGGCTACTCAATCAATTAGCCTGAGAGAAACCCATCTGATGATGGATGTTAATAAGGTTTCTTCGTTGATGCTATCTAAGACGTAGCAACTCAGTCATGATATATTCTTCAATCTTCATCTCCAACATCTCGCTGTAACCAGGAATGAGTTGAAAAGTTGGGTCGCCATCAGAAAAACTAGAGGACAAAGCCATGCATCGTATTGCCGCAACGCCAGGAGGATGGAACCCTCAAGTCGAAGGCGTTGTTTTTATTGAACAGACACCAGCACCTATCGTTTTTTTGACGGCTGCTGATACAGATATTCAGACTCTGGCAGCATCAATCGCTCAACTGCCAACCGGGTTCCCAGCAGTACGGGTGGTTAACCTCTTGCAATTGCAGCAGCAACTGACTATTGATACTTATGCCGAAACTGTCTTGGCTTCTGCCCAGATTATTATTCTACGGCTCTTAGGGGGACGTTCCTACTGGTCTTATGGATTAGAAGTTGTACAGGAGACAGTACAACAAACGGGTGCAGCTTTGGTGGTGTTGCCTGGAGATGACCGCCCTGACCCAAATTTAACTAGCCACTCAACTCTCGCACTTACAGCAGTTAACCAACTCTGGCGCTACTTTACAGAAGGTGGTGTTGAGAATTTTGTGAATGCTCTCAAATTTGTTGCTGATGTCTGTCTGGGGGAAGCGTATGAGCCAGAATTGCCACAAGCTGTTCCTCGTGTTGGAGTTTATTCCTGGGCTGGGGAGCCGAGAGAGCAGGGGGAGCAGGGGGAGCGAGGAGGATTTTTAAGTACTTCTTTATATTCCCAATTCCCAATTCCCAATTCCCAATTCCCAAAGATTGGTATCTTGTTCTACCGCGCTCATTACCTAGCGGGGAATACTGCGCCGATTGATGCTTTGTGTCAAACGTTAGCTGAACGACAATTGGAACCTGTTCCGGTGTTTGTCTCGTCTTTGCGTGACTCTGATGTGCAGACGGAGTTGTTGCCGTATTTCCAGCCTAAAGAGGGTTTGGGGATTGGGCTGTTGCTCAATACAACGAGTTTCTCGGTTGCCAAGTTGGAGGCGGAGACTCCGCAGTTGGAGTTGTGGACTCGTCTGGATGTGCCTGTGTTGCAGGTTATTCTGAGTGGCGGCACGGTGGAACAATGGTCTGAGCAGTTTCAGGGGTTGACACCACGGGATACGGCTATGAATGTGGCGCTGCCAGAGGTGGATGGGAGAATCATTAGTCGCGCGGTTTCGTTTAAGTCTGTTCAAACCTGGAACCCGTTACTGGAAACGGATGTTGTGGTTTATGAGCCTGTGCGCGATCGCATTAATTTTGTCGCTGATTTAGCAGCAAACTGGATAAAACTACGCCAAACTCCAACTTCTGAACGCCATGTTGCTTTGATTTTGGCAAACTATCCGAATCGTGATGGACGCCTTGCTAATGGTGTTGGACTGGATACGCCTGCTAGTTGTATTGAGATTCTCAAGGCGTTGGAGGAGGCGGGTTATCAGGTTGAAGACATACCAAAAACTGGGGATGAGTTGATTAGGCGGCTAACGGCTGGGGTAACGAATGACCCGGAAGGGCGGGAGTTGCGAGTAGTACAGCAGCAGTTGTCTTGGAAAGAGTATCAGGAGTATTTTGAGACGTTGCCGCCGGAGGTTCAGAAGGGAATATGCGATCGCTGGGGAGTTTTTGAGCAGGGGACTGAAAATCCCCGTGTTCCCTTCCCAATTGCTGGAATTCAACTGGGCAATGTATTTGTGGGCATTCAGCCATCACGAGGGTATGATATCGACCCTAGTTTGAATTATCACGCACCGGATTTAGAACCAACCCATGCTTATCTCGCGTTCTACTACTGGTTACGACAACATTTTGGCGCTCAGGCTGTGGTGCATGTTGGGAAACATGGGAATCTGGAGTGGTTACCGGGTAAGAGTGTGGCGTTATCGGGTAGTTGTTATCCAGAAGTTGCTTTGGGTGCAATGCCGCATCTGTATCCTTTTATTGTTAATGACCCTGGTGAGGGTTCTCAAGCTAAGCGTCGATCGCAAGCTGTGATTATTGACCACTTGACACCACCGATGACTCGTGCTGAGTTGTATGGTTCTTTGCAAAAGTTGGAGGGGTTAATTGATGAGTATTATGAGGCTCAGAGTTTAGATCCTTCTCGGTTGTCTTTAATTGGCGATCGCATTGTTCGGCTAGTTGTCCAAGAAAATCTCCACCGTGATTTGGGATTAGAAGTTTTTCAATCTGATAGTGCAATTCAGAGTTTATTTGGAGAAAACCCGGATTGGGGGGAGGTTCCCCCCACTGGGGGACAAGTGTCTCCCCCAGACCCCCCGCACAAGGTAGGTTCGTCTGTAAGTCGCATAGATTTGGGGCTGGAGAATAAGGGGGTTATGGGTGAGGCTAAGGCTAAGGGTTGCAGAGGGGAGAATGTTATAAGGTTCCTTAGCCGAGCTGAGGGCTATCTTTGTGAGTTGAAGGAGGCTCAGATTCGAGATGGTTTACATATTTTTGGGCAATGTCCAGAGGGGCGGCAATTACGAGATTTGATTGTTGCAATCGCACGTCATCCTGGAAAGGGTCGTCTTGGTCTAACTCGTGCCCTTGCTAAGGATTGGGGGTTGAACCTTGACCCTCTCACGGCTGATTTGTCAATGCTAAATGATTTGCAGTCTGTGGTTAATGGCAAAGATTGTCGCACGATTGGTGACATTGTTGAGGTACTCGAACAGCAAGCTGCAACCCTAGTTGAACAACTGCTTACCAATAACAACCAACCAATAACCAACAACCAACAACAAACAAAACAAGAATTAGATTGGATACGCGATCGCTTGCTTCCTGCACTTCAACAAACTAATCAAGAACTTACCCAATTATTGCGGGGACTGGATGGGCGCTATGTGGAAAGTGGCCCCTCTGGCGCACCGACGCGAGGACGCCCGGAAGTTTTACCGACAGGACGCAACTTTTATTCTGTTGATATTCGTGCTATCCCTACGGAGACGGCGTGGGATGTGGGACGTAAGGCGGCGTCCGTTTTAATTGAGCGCTATACGCAAGAGAATGGAGAATATCCGAAAACGCTAGGGCTTTCAGTTTGGGGAACCTCTACCATGCGTACTGGTGGCGATGATTTGGCTCAAGCGCTTGCTTTATTGGGTGTTCAGCCAGTGTGGGATTATCCATCGCGTCGGGTGGTAGATTTTGAAATCTTGCCTGTGTCGGTGTTAGGGCGTCCTCGTGTGGATGTGACGCTGCGGATTTCTGGTTTTTTCCGCGATGCTTTTCCGAATTTGATTGATTTATTTGACCAAGCTGTGGCGGCAGTTGCAGTGCTGGATGAACCACCAGAGCAAAATCCTCTAGCGTCACAAGTTCAACAGGAACAACAGCAGTGGGAAGCAGCAGGGTTAAGTAAAGAAGAGGCACAAATGCGATCGCGTTATCGTATCTTTGGCTCTAAGCCTGGTGCTTATGGTGCTGGGTTACAAGGTTTGATTGAAGCGCAAAATTGGACTTCGGAGCAAGACCTTGCTCGTGCTTATATCAATTGGAGTAGCTATGCCTACACTAGTACCCCTCCTGTTCCTTCCCAAGGAAGGGGTGAAGGCGTTGCTGCACCCGAAGCTTTTGAGCAACGCCTCCAGCAGATGCAAGTTGTCCTGCACAATCAAGATAATCGCGAACATGACTTGTTAGATTCTGATGATTATTACCAGTTTCAGGGTGGTTTAACCGTAGCGATACGGGCTTTGACGGGTAAAAATCCTCAAACTTATTTTGGTGATAACTCGATTCCTGAAAACCCGAAAGTTCGGCACTTACAAGAAGAAATTGCGCGGGTGTACCGTTCTCGTGTTGTGAATCCTAAGTGGATTGAGGGAGTGATGCGGCACGGCTACAAAGGTGCTTTTGAAATGGCAGCAACCGTTGATTATTTATTCGCCTATGATGCTACGGCAAATTGTGTGGAAGATCATATGTATCAAGGTGTAGCCGAAGCGTATCTATTCAACCCAGTGGTGCAAGACTTTATTCAACAAAAGAATCCTTGGGCATTACGAGATATGGCAGAACGGTTACTAGAAGCAAATCAGCGAGGGTTGTGGAAGGAGGTGAAGAACGAGACAGTGGAAGAGTTGCGATCGCTTATTCTCCAAGCTGAAGCAATTATAGAAGGTGGGCTTGGCAACTAGAATCCTGTGTTGAACAATACAGTTTGTTGTTTGTTATTTGTTAATACACAGTCAGCCTCATAGCTAGTATTCTGCTGAATCAACTTGTCAAAGTGAATCAGTGAGGCTCATGCTCGTTGAGTGGTTAATTACTCGAAAGGTCAAATTAATCCGGGGAGGAACCGGACGTTTAGTTTTAGGAATTTGATGCTGCCAGTAGTGCTGCGTTGTCCCCTGCATCAACAAGAAACTACCAGAGGTTAACTTCAGTTGATGCTTCAAGCCTTTCTCGGCTCGGTGGCGGAGCATGAAGCGCCGTGTTCCGCCCAAACTCACAGAACCAATGACTGGACCCGGCCCTAGCTCAGGTTCATCATCGCTGTGCCACCCCATACTGTCGTTGCCATCTCGGTAGAGATTGAGCAACACACTGTTGAACACCACACCAGAAACCTCTTCAGCCTTTGCCTTGAGGTCAAGTACTGTGCCTGTCCAGGGAGAGGGGTGCATCGTGATGCCAGAGTAAGTGTAGGATTTACCGTGATCGCCATACCAAGCTGTCAGTCTGGGTTGAGGCATTGAACGCCCATAGATAGTAATCCAGTCCTGTCGCCAGTCGATCGCTTCAGTCAGTTGTGTGAAAAAGCGATCGCTTTCCTGCCCATCCAGCAGAGACGGGTAGAACACGATATCTGAGTCAGGCAGTTGCAGAGGGACAGTGAGCATAATAGAAACAAAACTGAGGGCGGCAAGAAATCAGCTCCCAAAGCCCTAACCGACAACAGGTAATCCTGCCAGAGCCATCGCTACTTCCTCTGCACTGTACTCAGTATCTACCAGTTTCCCTACCTGATAGTCCATGTATGCCTGCATATCAAAGTGCCCATGACCGCAAAGGTTAAACAAAATCACCTTGCTCTCGCCAGACTCTTTGCATTTCAATGCCTCGTCGATCGCTCCCTTAACGGCATGGTTGGCTTCTGGAGCCGGAAGAATCCCTTCGGCACGAGCAAAGGTCAACCCTGCGGCGAAACAACCTAACTGATATTCAGATCGGGGTTGTGCGAGTCCCAGGTTCACCACATGGCTAACGAGGGGAGCCATCCCGTGATAGCGTAGACCACCCGCATGAATGCCTTCCGGTACAAATGTGCTTCCCAAGGTATGCATCTTTACTAGTGGAGTCAGGTGAGCCGTATCGCCGAAATCATAGGCGTACTTGCCACGAGTTAGAGTTGGACAGGCGGCGGGTTCCACAGCAATAATCTCAACCTCTCGCTCACCGCGTAGCTTTGCGCCCAGAAACGGAAAGGCGATTCCGGCCAAGTTGCTGCCCCCACCTGTACAACCAACGACAATATCTGGATAATCTCCTGCCATTTCTAGCTGTGCCAAGGCTTCGAGTCCAATCACCGTCTGGTGCAGCAAAACATGGTTGAGGACACTGCCCAAAGCGTACTTGCTTCCCTCATCCCCGGCGGCAACTTCTACCGCTTCACTGATAGCGATGCCCAAGCTACCTGTGCTGTTGGGATACGCGCGTCGAACTGAGCGCCCTGCCTGGGTTTCTTCACTGGGACTGGCAACGACTCTGGCTCCATACGTTTCCATCAACGCTCGACGGTACGGCTTTTGGTTGTAGCTGACTTTCACCATATAGACCAACACTTCCAGCCCGAACAGTGCCCCGGCAAACGCGAGTGAGGAACCCCACTGTCCGGCTCCGGTTTCCGTGGTCAGTCGCTTTACGCCTGCTTGCTTGTTATAGTACGCCTGGGCAACGGCTGTATTTGGTTTGTGGCTTCCAGCAGGGCTAACGCCTTCGTATTTGTAGTAAATCTTGGCAGGAGTATCAAGGGCTTTCTCTAGTCGGCGTGCCCGATAAAGCGGTGTTGGTCGCCATTGACGGTAGATGGACTGAACCTCGTCAGGAATCTCAATCCAACGCTCTTGGCTGACTTCCTGTTCAATCAGGCTCATGGGAAAGAGGGGAGCCAGGTCATCGGGAGCGATCGGTTGCCCGGTGCCGGGATGGAGAACGGGGGGTAGAGGCGTGGACAAATCCGCCTGAATGTTATACCAGGCAGTGGGCATTTGGTCTTCCGACAGGAGGTATTTGATGGTGTCCATTCGGGGTTCTAGGGAAAGTTGCGGCTTTCTTGAGTTGCGGCTTCTATAGCCCTTCTCGGTTGGATACGGTACACTCTGACCTCTCTCCAAACCTCTCTCCTTGTCGGAGAGAGGCTTTGATTCTTACTCCCCTTCCCGGAATAGGGAAGGGGTTGGGGGTTAGGTTTTTCGCTGTGTACTTCACGCAACGGAGAACTGCTATATTGTCGCCGATTCCAGGAGGCGGGCGCTATGCGATCGCGCCTCTGAGTAAGACCTTGGGCAAGGAAGTGTTGTAAATTGAACGGAGCTTCCGACAGAATCGCTCAAGTTCTAGGCTAGAAGAGAGCTTATTCAGGTGGACGACGAATTCTTGTTTGTGCTTCGTCTGCAACTACCAGGCATCCTTGCAGAGATTCTAGAGGATAGTCGTTAAGAATACGAGTCAGTAAATCCAGAACAGCTTGTCGGCTACGACTCCGAGGACGCAATAACAGAATTCCCGGATGGGTTCCCGGCGGGAAACGGCGAACATCGGAAAAATCCAGGTCAAGCGTGATGAAAAATCGCTGTTCCTGACAGGCTTGTTGCCAAACGATTTCGTCTGTTTCACCAGAAAGACCTTCATCAGTGACTCTATCGCACTCATGCCCCATTTGGCGCAGAAATTCTGCATGAGTGTTGCTCATGTTTTCATCCAATTTGATGAGCATTGTTTTTTAACGTAAGGGTAACAATTCCTCTTCCCTTGCCAGTGCAGCAGCATAGGCGATCGCAGCTCTGATATTTGGTAATGTTAGCGGTGGATAATCTGCCACAATTTCATCAGGAGTCATGCCATCTGCCAGATTATCGAGAATGACAGATACCATGATGCGGGTTCCGGTAATGCAGGGTTTACCGTGACAGATGTTGGGGTTAATAGTGATGTGTTCTTGCCAGTTGTTCATTTGATATTAGAATTTGGATTGAGGTATTCACAAGACGCGGGGTTAAACAATAAAGCGTTTACTAGCCATCCTCTAGGAGTTTCTGAACTAGATCGGCAGCTTCATCTCCTCCAGCACCATTTAATAACAGCAATGCGGCACTACACCGGATTCCTTCAGATGGATGTTCTAGAGCGCGGATCAGCTTTTCTGTATCAAGCCTGATTTTCTTAGAACTTTCCCACTTAGGATTAACGAATACTTTAGGAATATGATGACCAATATAACGATATTTATCATTAATTCTGATTTCAAGAAGTTGCTCTAAAGCCCATTCATATCCCTGACTTGTATCCTCTGTATCTTGTTTGTTTAATTCGACTTCAATAGCATCCAAATCATAAGAAGCAAAAGATTTTATTTTGCTTAAAATCCATAGTGCATCTATTGTAATTTCTCGAATATTGATATCCAATGCAGCGATCATGCCTTTAAGTACGGCTTCAACAGCATCTAGATCTTGACGTTCGCTCAAAACATCCCAATCAGTAGTTGCAATCTCCCGCCAACCCATTCCTGAATAAAGGATGCCTAAAGCAATTAACTCCCTCGATTGTTCCTCTGATGGCAAGTCTTCCGAATTACTATTAGCCACATGAACAATGGCTTCCAGGAAAACCTGATCAGCAAGTTTTGCTTTTTCTCTCTGCCTTAAATCCTCTAACAACTTCTTTGGGTTTGGTTTGTTTTCCGCTAAAACAGGTCGAATTAACTTCAAGCAGATAAGGCTCCACCCTTTAGATTCTTGTGAATCCTTGTTTTCTAATTTTTCTGGCAAAATATCAGATAAAAGCTTTGTGAGTACTTGCTGAGTGTTGCCGCTCAATCTTCCTTTAGAGATAAAGTTATAGATTTGGTTGGCTACGCTCAAATCGGGTTTGTTCTTGAGCAGTATTTGAAAGCCTTGGCACGCAATTTGATTTTGAAAGTTCCAGTTTCTATATGTTCTCTTTCTAGGCTTATAGAAAATGCCTGAAGCTTGTGCAGGTTCAGCAATAATATCGTCAAGTAAATCGGTCAAAACTTCCAGATTTACATAACTCTCACCACAGTCTATTGCAAGCTTCATTGCTGACAAACGTGTCCAAAGCGGAGTGTGGTTGAAGAGTGATTGTGCAATAGTTCCAATTATATTAGGAGCCTGAAATACAAGCAAAGAAAGCGCTTCGGCAGCTTCAAACACTACATCAGGTAATGATGATGCTAGCCGTAACTGAAGTCGCTTCACTACTTCCTTCAAAAGTTCAAGTGATGGTTTACTAACTTCTGCTAGAGCTTCGGCAGCTAGAATCAGTTCTATTGATGTTGATTCACCTGAATCATCCAGGGAAAGTAGATGAGTAACGATTTGCTCTGCTGCACCTGCACCAGCAGCAAATAAAATCACTTCTTTCCACTTTGGTTCTTGTCTGACTTGCGTCAACCATTCATGTAGTTTCTGAAGGATTAAAGAGGCAGCATATTTCCCCGCTGCGTATTCCTGCAAAGATAAGTGGACAAATGTAAATACATTTTGGTGTCCCATTTGCAGACACTCAACAATACGTCGTTCTTTCCAGAAGTCAAGTCCTTTTTGAGCTTCCCCTTGTGCAGTTAGCAGTTTGCAATCTAGTTCATCAGCCAGTTCTTTACCTAGCTTTTCAACTAACTTACGTTCGGAAATTTCTGGTGAATTTTGGAGAATCCATCCTGTTATTTCAATAACACAAAAAGCAATATGAGGCTCAAGCTCAACATTGAACTTTCGATTGAGAGGAGATTGCTTGTGAGACAACTCAATGATGCTTTCATACAATCCTGATCGGTGCTGAGATAACTCAACATCATTAGTTGATAATTGAATCAGGAATCCCAGCAATAATGGATTTTGAGCAGCTAGCGAGGCTGTTCTATTAACCTTTAATCGTTGCTCAAACGAGGCTAACTGGTTTTCAATCTGGCTCGCGTCATTGAATCGGGCTTCTAGCAGTTGTCGAGTGTTTTTCTTGATATCCTGTGATGCGAGTGGCAGAAGTGTTACATGTTCCCATTCAGGGAATGATGCTGCATTGTGATTATCAGGGCGAGTGGTGGCAATAATCTTCGTGTCAGAGTGACCGCTTGACCAACTCACCAGTTGTTGTGCTATGCTTCCTAGCTGAGAAACATCACATTCATCAAGACCATCGGCTAGTAGATAATCAGGATTGGCAAGAACCCTCTTAAGCTGGCTTATCTCAACGCCAGAATTCTCAGCCGCGTCAATCAATATGGCTTCTGCAAAGGGTTTGCCTTGTTCAAAGTATTTAGCAACACGAGGAAGACGAATCCAGAGAACCCGCTTATCTGAATTAGAGAGACGATGAGCTACTCGCTGGAGAAAAGTGCTTTTTCCTGCTCCTGATTTGCCTGTCACAACAACTCGGTGATAGGCATGAGGAATGTAATCAGCATTAAATGCTTGGTCATTGTTTTTATGATTTGAAGCTTGGAGATGAATCCAGGCACTTTCAACTGATAATTCTGTGCCAAATCCTAAAACTGTAAAGTAAGCAGTGATTCTATTCAACCATTCCCTATAAAGTTCAGCAACAATAATTGGATTGTCTGCTGTTTCAGATAACTCAATAGGTACATTAGTCAAAAGCCTTGCTAAAGCAACTGCATCACGCTTTCCTGTCAGTTCAATAAGTTCGTGCCCATCACTATCCAAAACTTTCCAAGCATTCTTTGCTTGATTGCCATCATGTACTACTTTAGAAAGTAATTCAGAGGCAAATTTAACCTCTGGAGAACTATCTTGAAAGTCAGCCTGAATGATTTTAAATCGCCTGAACAGTTCAGAATTGACCTGAATACCCTCTTGGTGAAACCTTGCAATAACTTCTTGTGTTAGTTGCTTCAGGTTGCCCGACCCATTCACCCCTAGAGTCCTAAAATCTTCACGCAATTCATTTTTGATTTTTCCGGTTGCTTTAGGGTCAATTAGCAGTACACCATGTAAGAATGGTTCTTTTGTAAGACCGGAAGCTAATCGGAGAAGGGCATCCCAAAATTTCTGGTCGTACCTGAGTCCCTTTTTGGCTTGAATTTCAAGCTTGACACCATCTTGCAGTGTAACTTGTATATCATCTCCAGGTCCCCCCGTCTCAGTAGCCACAGCTACCGGAATGTCAGGAATCGAGTGATCAATCCAGTCCAATCGGCGTTGAGCTAGGATATGCGCTCCGACATAGGCTATTGCCCGTGCTTGAAAGTTATACCCACTGCCTCCACCACTTCCACTCATTTCTCTATCTGGATAATCTATCGGATGCGTTTCTACTACCTTAGCGATGAATTACGTCTTTAAAGGCTTTCTCTAGTAGATCTATACTGGTTTGTGACCTCAAGGAAATGAAGCGATCGCCATCCAAACCAAATCACTCCTAAGAAAGGAAACAGACCAGAGACTCTTATGACCACGGCAATGATAGCAACACCCAAAAGGGAAGAACCCTTCCTGTTTGAGGGATTGACCTGGAGAGAGTTCAAAGCAGTTGAGCAATTGTTAGACCGTCCAGGATATCGACTTTCCTTCCTGGATGGAGTACTAGAGATTCGACGGATGCCAGGAGAACCCCACCAAGCAATAAAGGAAAGGATCGGTGCATTGGTGGAATTGTACTTGCTCATGGCAGGGTTTGACTTCACCCCGACTGGCTCCATGACCCTAGAAAGTGAAGCTGGAGCCGTCAAGCGAGAGGCGGATGAATCCTATAAACTTGCCCCTGGTCGAGTGCGTCCCGATTTAGCGCTCGAAGTGGTGTTTACCACTGGCGGCATTAACAAACTGGAGTCATACAAGCGGCTGAAGATTCCTGAGGTGTGGTTCTGGGAAGACGGAGTGCTAGAGATTTATCACCTGCGGGGAGAGGGCAACACTCTTGACTACGAAAAGATTTCCAGTAGTGAGGAAATCAAAGGGATCGATCTGGATTTGTTGTTACGTTGCATCAATATGGTGAATCACGTTGATGCTATCAAGACCTTTCAACAGGCGCTCCAGAAATAGCAGGCGAGCTAGTGATCGCAGCTCTGATATTTGGTAATGTTAGTGCTTGCACTTGGCGGTTGAAACCGCAGCTATACAAACAAAACCTGCCTCCGCAGGTTACAAAACCCTTGATTTTCTGTTAGTTCGCGCAGGCTGACTTGGTTTGTATAGCCCCAGAATTCCATTCTGAGGGCTTGGCGCAAGATATCAGTCAAGCTCCTTCTGATTTAATAAATCTGGCAGGATTTGAGAGCGTTTCATGAAGATTGTTGTAATTGGAAGTGGCTTTGGTGGGCTATCGGCTGCCATCCGACTACAGGCACAGGGGCATCAGGTGACGATCGCAGAAAAACGGGATAAACCCGGTGGTCGCGCCTATGTCTATGAGCAGGATGGCTTCACCTTCGATGCTGGCCCCACCATCATTACGGCTCCCTACCTGATCCATGAACTCTTTGAATTGAGTAACCGCACAACTGAGGATTACGTGACGCTGGTGCCGCTTGACCCGTTCTACAACGTGCGGTTTGAAGATGGCTCGG